>Cebus_capucinus_imitator_PRJNA485217_SSR047__coassemble_1059_pt1 | contig 31807 bp, 37 predicted proteins | sample Cebus_capucinus_imitator_PRJNA485217_SSR047__metabat2_high_PE_002 | metagenome-assembled genome bin Cebus_capucinus_imitator_PRJNA485217_SSR047 | reverse complement strand
TCCCGTAAAATCAAGATTTAAACAATAAAAAGGGTAGTGAAACTTGACACTACCTGAGTGTATGAGGAGGACAAAACAATGAAAATTACAGACGTTGAAGTGATCTGCCTGCGTGTTCCCGCTTACGATGCCCCCTGCGAGTGGGGCGATGACGCCTTCATCGTGCGTGTTCATACGGATGCCGGAATCTGCGGAATCGGTGAGAGCGATACCTCTCCGGTCGCTGCACGGGGAATCGTGGAAGCACCGCAGTCCCACGAGTCTTCCAACGGCTTAAAGCGGCTTTTGATCGGAGAAAATCCTCTGGAGATCCAGAGATTGTGGGATAAAATGTACTCTTGCTCCAACTATTGCGGACGCAGAGGACTTGGAATCCACGCCATCAGCGCGATTGATATTGCTCTGTGGGACATTGCTTCCCAGTATTATCAGGTTCCCATCTATATGCTTTTGGGCGGAAAATACAGAGACAAGATCCCGGCTTACGGCACATTTATCCCGGCAGACACGTTGGATGAGAACCGCGCAATCGTTCGCAGATTAAAGGCGCAGGGATTTAAGAGCCTGAAATTCGGCGGCGGTATCTTTGGAAATGATCCGGACACGGACGAAGCAATCATTGCGGCGATTCGCGACGAAGCCGGCCCAGACTTTGAGCTTCAGATTGATGTGGCTTGCAAATGGCGCACTTACGGCGCGTCCGCTCCCATGTTCAAGCGTCTTGAAAAATACCATCTCAACTGGATTGAGGAGCCGGTTATGCCGGATGACTACAACGGCTATGCCAAGTTAGGTGCGCTGGGAATCTCCAAGGTATCCGGCGGAGAGGGACTGACCACCCGGTATGAGTTTGACGCATTCATCCGCCAGGCGCAACCCGACATCGTTCAGCCCGACATCACACGCTGCGGCGGAATCAGTGAGATCCGAAAGATTTACGACATCGCGGAGATGAACGGAGTCAAGCTCGTTCCCCACGGCTTTTCCACCGGCATTCTTCTGGCAGCCACCGTCCAGTTCCTGGCAGCCTGCGAGCACGGCGACTTAATCGAGTATTCTCAGAGCGTCAGCCCGCTGTACACGGATCTTGTGAAGAATAAGATTCCGTTTGAGAACGGCTACGTTACGGTTCCCGACAAGCCCGGTCTGAACATTGAGCTGGATGAGGATCTCGTTGAGAAGTACAGAATGAACCTGTAAGAGCCAAGGAGTGTCCTATGAAACAGAATAAGATTGATAAACTTTTGATCGGAGTCAGTTTCATCGTGGTTTTAGCCGTCGTCTCCTGCCTCGTTACATTTCCGCAGGCTTCCGAGCACGTCGCAAAAATGCTCTTTAACGGCATTACGACCGTATTTGGCTCCGCCACCTTATTGTTTACATTTGGAGGAATCCTTCTTCTTGCCGGAATCTGCTTTAGCAAGTACGGAAATATCAAACTGGGCGAAGGCGAGCCGGAGTTTTCCACCTTCAAATGGGTTGCCATGATGATGTCCTGCGGTCTTGGCGCGGCCACCTGCTATTGGGCATTTCTGGAATGGGCTTACTAATATGCTGGCAAACGGTCAAGACACCTTGGCAATCATTGAGATGCTCAAATCGCTTCCGTTTGGGTCCGTCTTCATGCTGCTGTTTTGCATCAACTCGCTGCTGTTTTTAGCAACCTCGATCAACGGAGCTGCCATGACCATGGCGACCACCTCCACCATCGGGCTCAAAAGCGACGAAGAGCCAAACCCGTTCTTGCGCCTCTTCTGGTGCATCGCGCTTGCATTTGTACCGCTTACCATGATTCTCATCCATGCAAGCCTCAGCACCATCAAGACCTGCGCCATCGTCACAGCATCCCCCCTGCTGTTTATCATCGCAATCATGATCTACGGCTGGCTCAAGTGGATGCGAAAGGACGGAGTAAACTCCAAGTAACACGCAAAAACCTCCGCTGGGCACACCCAACGGAGGTTTTTTATGAGCAATTTTACAAATATCGGAACAGTTCTTTCGCGCCGTCCTTCTTGACGACTTCCTGAACGTCCAGCACCTCTGCCTTTACGGCTTTCTCGCCGAAGCGAATCTCAATCACGTCCCCGACCTTTACGTCCTGGGAGGCCTTGGCAACCTTGTCGTTGACCAGCACCCGACCCGCATCGCAGGCCTCGTTTGCCACGGTGCGGCGTTTGATCAGGCGGGAAACCTTCAAATACTTGTCCAGTCTCATAATCTTAGTTCACAGCATCCTTGAATGCCTTGCCAGCCTTGAACTTAGGAGTCTTGGAAGCTGCAACGGGCATGGGCTCGCCGGTTCTGGGGTTGCGGGCAACTCTTGCTGCTCTCTCGCTCACCTCAAAAGTACCAAAGCCAACCAGCTGTACCTTCTCGCCCAGGATCAGCTCCTCGGTCACAACGTCAGTAAATGCCTTGATAGCCTTCTCTGCATCCTTCTTAGAAATCTCAGCCTTCTCGGCAACTGCTGCGATTAATTCGGTCTTGTTCATCTTTGTCGATTCCTCCTAAAAATTATACTTAATCATTTATAGCTGGTCAGACTGATTTTGTCAAGTTTTTTGGGCTTTTTCCTGCCGTTTTATCTCTTTCCACAGAGCCAATGCTTCCTGGGCAGAATCCACCTTTACACCGCCAAACACATGGGGATGACGGCGAATCATCTTCTCGCAGATTCCCTCAATCACCTCGTCCATCGAAAAGCTCCCCTGCCTCTTTGCAAGTGCCGCAAAAAACACCACCTCAAAGAGTACGTCTCCGAGCTCCTCGCACAGATTTTCCATGTCGCCGTGATCCACCGCCTCGCAGACCTCCTCGGTCTCACTGCGGATATATTGTTTGAGCGAGTCAAGCGTCTGCTCCTTGTCCCAGGGGCAACCATTTTCCCCTAAAAGCTCATCCATAATCTGGATCAAGTCGTCGATCGTTCGCATACCTCACCTCTTATTCTGCTTGATTACTTTTAATCGGGTAAATTCCTCTCGCTCCTTCTCCTCAAGTGCCTCGGAAATGCTCTTTGAGAGTGCCTCGTACTTAGGGATCGTGATGTTTTTGAGTGCATTTGCCCGCTTTTGCGTCTTCTTGATGCTGTTTGCCAGGCGGTAGGCAGCATTTTCCACCATGGAAAGGCGAATCGTAAGCTCCTTCACCTTCTCAAAGTGATACCGCGCCTCATCGAGCGACTGCGACGTATTGTAGAAGCCATACGTCAATTCCATCGGCTTTTCTTCGTGGCGCACAAGCGGAATCTCCGTTCCCATAATGCTTCGCGCCTTGATGTGCACGCCGTCGTCCACAGGGACGGAGACGCCGACTTCCTGCACATAATTGATTCCAAGCTCAATATTCGCCTTCTGGAGCGCGGCGTAGGCGGCGCGAAACGTCGTGTCAATCTCGGACTGAATCCCCTTTGCCTCGTCAATCAGGTTCATCAATTCGCGAATCAGGATGTTTCGCTTCTTGTCCATCAATCCGTACCCCTGTCTGGCGAGAACGAGCGAGTTTTTCGCCCGGATCAGGTTTCCCTTTGTGGGAAATGTATTCGGATCCATACCTCATCACTCCTTGCTGGTGTCTGCCTGATAGTACCGGTCAAGAACCTTGGTGTCGATTCGGTCAAGCTCTTCTCTCGGAAGCATCCGAAGCAGCCGCCAGCCGATCTTTAGCGTGTCAAGAATCGTCCGGTTCTCGTGCGGATCCTGCCCCACAAACTCCTCCTCAAACGCCTGACCAAACTTTAAGTACAATTTATCAGTGGGCGAGAGTTCGTCCTCGCCGATGACGGAAGCAAGCGCGCGCGCATCTCCCACCTTCGCATAGCAGGAAAAGAGCTGGTTTGCCACGTCCTGATGGTCAGCTCTCGTAAATCCCTCTCCGATTCCGTCCTTCATCAGTCGCGACAACGACGGAAGCACGTTGATCGGCGGGTAGATGGATTGACCGTTTAATTGGCGGTCAAGCACGATCTGTCCCTCGGTGATGTATCCGGTCAAGTCCGGGATGGGGTGGGTAATATCGTCGTTTGGCATGGTCAGAATCGGAATCTGCGTCACAGAGCCGCTTCTTCCCGCCACGATTCCCGCTCTCTCATAGATTGACGCCAGATCGCTGTACAGGTATCCGGGGAAGCCTTTTCTGGAAGGAATCTCTCCCTTTGAGGAGGAAACTTCTCGCATCGCCTCCGCGTAGGAAGTCATGTCCGTCAAGATGACGAGGATGTGCATTCCCTTCTCAAATGCCAGGTACTCTGCGAGTGTCAGCACCACTTTCGGGGTGATCAAACGCTCCACCACCGGGTCATTTGCCAGGTTGATAAACATCGCCACATGGTCGGAAACTCCGCTCTCCTCAAAGGTTCTGCGGAAAAATTCTGCCACGTCGTACTTGACGCCCATCGCGCCAAAGACGATCGCAAACTTCTCCTCAGATCCTTCTCCTAACGACGCCTGCTGTACGATCTGCGCCGCCAACTGGTCGTGAGGAAGTCCATTTCCCGAAAAGATCGGCAATTTCTGCCCGCGAATCAGTGTCGTCAAGCCGTCGATTGCAGAGATTCCCGTGCGGATGTAGTTTCTCGGATACTCTCTGGAAACGGGATTTAAGGGCTTTCCGTTCACGTCCAGGCGAATGTCGGAGACAATGTCTCCCAGCCCGTCGATGGGCTGACCGATGCCGTCAAAGGTACGCCCCAACATCTCCTCGGAGACGGCAAGCTCCATCGGATGCCCGGACAGGCGCGTGTGCGTGTTTCGCAACGCCATGCCGCTCGTTCCCTCAAACACCTGAATGATTGCCTTATCGCCGTAAAGCTCGATGATGCGCCCGATCTTTCGCTCATTTCCACCGACCGTCATCTCCACAATCTCGTCGTATGCCGCGCCTGAGACTCCTTCCAGAACCGCCAGGGGGCCATTGATTTCACTCAAACCTAAATATTCAACTGCCATAGTATGGTCCTTTCCGTCACGCGTTCTTCTCCACCACGTTCTCGTAGAACTGGTCAATGCGCTTCATGTAATCGTCAAACAGATCCAGCCGATCGTTCGGCACGTCGTACTTGATGGAGACGATCTCGTCAAAAATCTTCTCCTCCTTGAGTACCGACATCGGCATTCCCATGGAGATCAAGGCGCGCGCCTTCTTGTTCAGGTACAATATCACTTCCATCATGCGGAATTGCTTTTCCATCGGCACACTCGTGTCGTCCTTGTGGAAGGCATTTTGCTGAAGAAAGCCCAGACGGATCACACGCGCAATCTCAAGCGTGAGTTTCTGGTCGTCGGGAAGCACGTCCGCGCCGATCAATTTTACGATCTCAAGCAGACTGCTCTCCTGATTTAAGAGTGCCATCAGCTTGTTTCGATCGTCCACAAACTTCTTGCTGACGTGATCCGCGTACCACGGTGCAAGATCGCTCACATACTCAGAGTAACTGGTCAACCAGTGGATTGCGGGGAAATGTCTGGCGTAGGCGAGTGACTTATCCAGTCCCCAGAAGCAGCGCACATATCGCTTGGTATTCATGGTCACAGGCTCGGAGAAATCGCCGCCCTGCGGGGATACCGCTCCGATGATCGTCACAGACCCCTCGGTCTGGTTTAAGTTTTGAACCATGCCCGCGCGCTCGTAGAATGCTGCAAGGCGGGAAGCAAGGTAAGCCGGGAAGCCTTCCTCCGCAGGCATTTCCTCCAAGCGTCCGGAGAGCTCACGAAGTGCCTCCGCCCAGCGCGACGTTGAGTCCGCCATGATCGCCACATGGTATCCCATATCGCGGTAGTACTCGGCAAGCGTCAATCCGGAATACAGACTCGCCTCACGCGCTGCCACCGGCATATTCGAGGTATTCGCGATCAAAGTCGTGCGATCCATCAACGGATTGCCGCTCTTTGGGTCTACTAATTCGGAAAATTCTTCCAGAACCTGCGTCATCTCGTTTCCGCGCTCTCCGCATCCAATGTAGATGATCACGTCCGCGTCCGACCACTTTGCGACCTGATGCTGCGTCATCGTCTTTCCCGTTCCGAAACCGCCGGGAATCGCCGCCGTTCCGCCCTTTGCCAGCGGAAACATCGTGTCAAGGATTCTCTGTCCAGTCACAAGCGGAACGCTCGGCGGATAGCGTTTTACAAAGGGGCGCGGCACACGGATCGGCCAACGCTGCGCCATCGGAAGCTGTTTTTCCGAGCCGTCGTCAAGCTGAAGCGTCACAAGCGGCTCCTCAATCGTGTACTCTCCGTCCGCGACAACCTCCATCACATATCCTTCCACGTCCGGCGGAACCATCACTTTGTGTGTGATCGCTCTCGTCTCCGGAACTTCTGCAATCACGGTTCCGGGGTAGACGCGCTCCCCGCGTTTTACGGTGATATGAGTTTTCCACCGCTTCTTTGTGTCGAGACTATCCACACTCACACCGCGGCTGATGTAAAATCCGCTCTTTTGCGCGATCTCATTTAAGGGACGCTCAATTCCGTCAAAAATGCTGCTTAAAATTCCCGGAGCAAGCACCACACTCACCGGCGCGCCCGTTCCCGTGACAAGCTCCCCCGGCTTTAAGCCGCTCGTCTCCTCGTAAACCTGAATCGTCGTCTTTCCAGCGTCCAGTCGGATCACTTCCCCGACCAGCTTTTCGCTTCCGACGTACACCATCTCGTTCATCTCAAACCCAGGATCTCCCATCAGAGTGACCACAGGGCCGTTGATGCCGAAAATTTTTCCAGTATTAGCCACTTTGCTTTCCTCCCATCTCGAACTTAAACTCCCGGCGCGCCTCCTTGAGCTTTGTGCCAAACGAATTGTCGATCAAGATGTGCTTTGAGGGAATCACAGCCAGCACACCGCCCATAAAAGAACGCTCCCCCGTTCGCACCGCAGTTCGATTGTGAAGCGCCAGACGCTCCGCCAGGTCTGCGTCCGCCGGATCAAGGAAAATGTCGATGGGCGCGCCATGAGAGACTTCTTTCGCCTCTTTTACCTGCCGCTCCAGCAGTTTTTGGTACTCCTGCGTGCCCATAAAGTTTGCAAGCAGATCCCGCACCTCCACAAAGAGCTTGTCTTTTAATTCTTCCTGCTTGTGGCTGATCTCGCGCTTTAAGTCCAGATGTGCGATGGAGAGGCGTTTATTCGTCTCCCGCTCCAGCTTTTCGGTCTCAACGGCAACCTCGTTGTCCGCGCGCCGTTTCGCGTCTGCCTGGTGCTCCGCAAATGTCTGCTCCAACGCTTCCATGTAGCTGTCGAGCATCTTCGCACTGCGGTCTCTCGCGTCCTCCATGCAGATGTCCTGAAAATGCTTTAATTTCTCGTCGGTTGTCAACGTCTTCCCCTCTTTCTATAATTTCAGTCCAATCGCCTCGTTCACATAGGAGGTGATAAAGTCAGGCTTTCTACCCGTTCCGTGGCGATCCGGGATCTCCACGATGAGCGGCAATTTCCGCTCCAACTTCACCTCGTCGATGATCTCCGGAAACTCTCTTCCAAAGTGTTCCGTCAGAAGAATGATCCCGACTTCACGGTCTGCAAGCGTCTGCTCTAACTGCGCTCTCAGCTCCTCTTTCGTGTGAACGACAGCCCCCTCCACACCCGCCAGGCGCATCCCGGCGAGTGTGTCTATGTTGTCGCTGATCAGATACATTTTCATCACAGTTTACCCAGAATCATAAAGGAAATGATCAAGCCATACAGGCAAACGCCCTCTGCCAGACCAACGAAGATCAGAGACTTACCGAGGATAGAACTGTCCTCACTGATCGCGCCCAGTGCCGCGCTTGCAGCAGCCGATACGGCGATGCCGCCGCCCAGGCAGGAAAGTCCAGTCGCAAGTGCCGCAGACAGATACCCAAGTCCGGTTGCGGAGGCAGCTGCGTTTGCCGTCTCCTCGGCAGCGTAAGCATTTCCATTAAACATCAACAGTCCTGCCACGATCACCGTGCCAAAGAACAAAAACAGATTCGCGCCCAACGCTCTCTTGTAACGCCCCTTGGTCTTTTCTCCCACCGCAAACGCGCCGAAGGGAATCCCAACACTCAAAATCAATGCAACAGCCAATGTCATTTTTACAGCGAAACTCATAATCGTAATCTCCTTTTTTGCTTGATCTTTTATTCTGCCCCGTAAGGCTTAAATGCTCTGCCGCTGCCGCGGTAGAAACGGCTAAACAGCTCGTAATACTCCAGACGCAGCACCTGAATGCCGACGATCAATCCTTCCATGCCGCACACGAAGAGGTTTCCGAGAATCACAACCACCCAGTTTGGTGTTCCCGCCTCCGCGCCTGCAAGCATCAAGACAACCTCCATCATTGCCGCATGGCTCACCGCAAACGCGCCCACACGGACAAAGGAAAGCGTGTTGGAAAAGTAGCTCAGCAGCACCTCAAACAGCTCAAACACGCCCTGGGTGAGAAACATTCCCACACCGCCTTCCATCTTTTCCTGCTTCTTCTCAAGGATTGCCGTCAGCGGTTCCTTAAAGAACATCACGGCAAGTGGGAGAAGGAACATCACCACAAGCACAGCTGTCGCGGGGAGTGCATTTCCCGTCATATACAGGACAATCACACAAGTCAGCGCGCCGTAAAAGACGAGTCCAGCTGCTCCGTTCGTGTCAAACCAGGTCTTTTCCACATCTTTTGCGCGGATGCTGTTGATGATGTTTAAGACCATACACAGTAAAATGATCGCCATTCCAAGACCGACGCTCACCACGAACACGGTGTTGAGCCGCCCAATGAATGGAAGATCGGTCATCGCTTTTGCCGGGCGAAGCCACAGCGGCTCGATCACGTCCTCAAAGCCGAAGATGCTTCCAAAGAGGAACCCAAAGATCGTTGAGAACACACCACAGCAGGAGATAATTCCCGCCAGACGGATCTTTTTGAACTTGTAGAGCAAGAATCCTCCGATTAGGAGGCAAAGTCCCTGTCCCGCGTCGCCAAACATGAACCCAAAGAGAATCGAGTAAGTGATGCCGATGAGCACCGTGGGGTCAATCTCGTTGTAGCTTGGCAAACCGTACATTTCCACATACATCTCAAAGGGCTGGAAAAGTTTGGGATTTCTCATCCGCGTCGGCGGCTTGTTCATCGCGCTGCGGTTTTCTTCCGGCTCCACGATGCAGAACGTGTTCTCATCCTGTTCAATCTCTTTTTGAAACTTTTTCGCGTCCGCCTCCCGCATCCAGCCGCAGAGAATATAGAAGGTGTGCTCGTCCTGCTTGGTGCACGCCGCCATTTTCCGCACGTCAAAGTTCGTGGCAAATGAGGTCAGCTTCCTTACGGAAGCGGCAAGTTCTTCTCTCTTTGCCTCCACAATGGCGCGAATCTTTCCATCAAGCGCGCCAATCTGCGCCTCCACATCATGAATCTGATCTTCCAGACTCTTTTTTGCCTCGGCAGGCGTTCCCGTGTACTCATCCGGCAAAAACAGCCGCTCAAAGTGCATGGATGCGTAGATCGCGTCAATCTTGTCCGCCATCTTTTTGGGGACAAAGTAGACAATCCACACATACGCCTCGTCCTGCTTACACTGGAACAGAATCGTATCAATCGTCTCATAGACGTATTCCGAGAACTTCTCGTAATATTCTTTCGGGATGCGTCCGAATCGGTACTTAATAAAATGAAAATCAAAAATTCGCTTAATATCAAAGTTCAGACTTGCAAACGGCAGGATTTTTTCGAGTGACTCCAAAAGAGCTACCTTTTTCTCTGCCAATGTTTCTTTCTCGGCACGAAGCTGTGAGATCGCCTCCTTCAGCCCCCGAACCGTTTCAACCGCCTCCTCGGTGGAGACGCTTTTTCCCCCAGCAGTCCCAAGCAGATCCTTGAAACTCTCCGCCATCTCCTGCGCGATCTTGAGCTCGTCCTTGTAGGGATTCGTCTCAATGTAGGGGCGCAGATCTTTTACGCTCTTGAGCTCTGAGAGCGCGTTCTCCAGCTGAATCTCATAGCGGGAGAGGTAGACTTCGGCCACCCGGTCAATGTCTGCCTTTGGCCCCGTGATGCTCAAAAACTTCATTTTTTCAATCACGTCTTAATACCCCCTTGGTTACTGTAAACTCCGTATCGAATCGTCTCAAGTGTCGTGATGATCCGGCGGGTCTCTCTCTCTTTGAAGTACAAAAAAGAGTTCAGGCAGGCGATGGAGTACGGGTCTTTTCGCTTGGTCATCTGGTAAATGCGATCGTCAAGCTCTGCGGCGAGTGCCTCCATGTCCTCCCCCTGTTCCAGTCCTTCTTTTAGAACCGGCCCATAGTACGTCTCTAAGAGCAGCGATTCCAGTGCTTCCAAATTCTCTGCCTGCACCAGCTTTCGGATCTCGTCCGCCGTCAAATGCAGGTGAATCGGAATGAGCACCGCATAAATGTCCGCCGCGCTCAGGCGGTAAAACTTCTTGGAACGCCAGATCCATTGGAGATTGAGCATATCCATGCGCGTGCCGAAACACTGCGTGATGATCTCTTGTTCCTTCTTTTTCAGGTATTTTTTCCGTACCAGCCAAATGTAGCGAAAATACACCATGTCGAGCGTGTTCTCGCACTCCGAGAGCGTCGCATGACCACGTCTTGCAAGCGCGGTGAGTGCCGGGTCATAGGGCGATCCCCGCAACGCCTCGATAAATTGGTTGATGTCCCGGCTCTTTAAGAGCTGTTCCAGATCCACCTTGGAATGACGCTCGTAAAAGCTGCGAAAGACGGATAAATCCACCCCGATCGGTGCTCCGCCGAGTGCCTGGCGAAGACACGTCTTAATCATGCTGATCTCATAGTGCATGAAATACAGATCCAGAAAACGCCTCTGACGCAGGTTTGCGAACTGGTACAACTTTGCAAAGTCCTGGTACTGTGCAAGGTTGAGCTGGCGTTCAATCGCTCCCCGGTGCATCCCGCTCTCCTCCATCCCCGCAAAGATCCTCTCATAAGAAGGAATCTGGCGCAGCCAGTTGACTGCCTGTAAGACGGATTCCTGCGATAAAAGCAGGGCAAAATCGTCCTCCGTAAGCCGCCATCGCTCCATGGCGCGGATCTTTGTGGCAATGCCGCTGTAAGTAATCAGGCTCATCTTCTCACCCCTTTATCATTTTCTGGAAAATGGCCTCGGCATATGCCTTGTGGTTCTTCTCGTAGTTTTCCTCCATGCTGAGGATCAAATCCTGCGCGTCCTGACGCTGCCTGTCGAGTCGCTCGTTCATGTCCGCCTCCATGTCTGCCCGGACTTTGGCGATTCGCTCCGCTGTCTGCGATTCCAGAAGAGCATCAAACGCCGCCGTCTTTTTCTCCATATCCATGGCATAGGATTTTTTGCGCTCATTTGCCCCTTCCATGACTGCCTGAGAGGCATTTTCAATCTCGGAAAGTTTTTCCAACACCTTATCCATCCAGTCTCCTCCTTTCGCTGTCTGCCATTATACTACTTTCCCAAGAAAAATAAACAAATTTTTCACAAAAACAGAGGAAACCCGAAATTTCTTCCGAATCTCCTCCGCTTTTCGTCATATTATCCAATTTTTATTCGGCAGTCGTCTGTGCTTCCTGCTTTTGAACGAACTGGCTGGAAACGTATGCTTCCTGTCCATTATAATTGATCACCGTCCAGTCGTTGGAATAGCGTTTGACGTACTCAACCTGCGTTCCTTTTGCGAGCTGTCCGAGAATGTTTCCGCTGTCTGTACTCGGCTCTGAGCGGACACGAACCTTGTCCCCAGTAATCACATACACGCCGCCGCTCTCCTCTGACGCCTGCTCCGTGGTATCGTCCGGAACAACATTTTCCTGAATCTGCGTATCCTGCGAGGTCTCAACGGTTGTCGTCGTATTCGCGTCCTTCTTGCTGCCATCCGGGCCAAATACTTTGATTACCACAATCAGCAGAATCACAACCAGAACCGGAACAAGAATCCTCACCGCGTAGTATGCGGTCGTCTCCTGCTGTCTTCTTCTGCGGGTAGTTGCCGTTCTCGCGGAGGACGACGCGGGTCTTCTCTGCTGCGTACCGGAACTTCTCGTACCCGTGCGCGTGCTGCTTCGCGCGCCGCTCTTTACCGGTGTTCTCCTTGCCCCCGCCCCAGAAGCCGATGCAGGACGTCTTCCCTTGCTGGAAACCTCCTCAAAGTTTTGGATCTCCTCCATCAAAATCTGGTAAACCCGCTCCGCGTCGGAGTCCGTAATCCCCTCTTCTTTGACTGCCTTTGTCGCAAGAATCCGGATATTCGTGTAGTTTGTGCGGCTTGCCTTGGTAATCCAGCCCGCCTCGTAGAGCGCGTCAATGTTCGTGGCAAGGTCGTCCTCCTCCACAAGCACTGCCTTTACCAATAGGCTGCTCACCATTGCTTCCACAGTATGTTTTGCCTGCACGATCGCCATCTTGTATTCTTTTTGAGTTAATAGCTTTTGCACTTCCTGAGCATCTTGGCGGATAGTTCGATTCTCCATATGTCCTCTTCTCCTTTGCAACAGACTAACATCTCCTTCTATTATACTCGATTTTTCCGATTTTTCAAAGATAATTCAGAGAAATTTCACAATACCTTTCCTTGCTTTTCTAAAAGCCAAGTGATAGAATAAAAGCCATTACAAAAGATGGATGATGACACAAGAAAGGATTTTTTCTATGCGATTACGCCATATTCCGGGCTGCGAGGAGAGCGTTGCGTCAAGCCCCTGGGTGATTTCCGCCCCGGCAAACCACAAGGGACAGTGGAGCGCGCTCTTTGGAAATGACCGCCCGATTCACATTGAGGTTGGTATGGGAAAAGGTCGCTTCATTATGGAGATGGCTGCCCAGCACCCCGACGTCAACTTTTTAGGCATTGAGCGTTATCCCACCGTGCTCTTAAAGGCCGTGCAAAAGCGCGAACAGCTGGAGTTAAACAACCTGTATCTGCTGTGCATTGACGCAAAAGAGCTGCCTGAGATCTTCGCCCCCGGCGAGGTTGACCGGATCTACTTAAACTTCTCCGATCCCTGGCCAAAGGAACGCCACGCCAAGAGACGCCTGACCTCACCGCAGTTTCTCGCGCTCTACGATCAGGTTCTCGCGCCAGAGGGCACGATTGAGTTTAAGACCGACAATCGCGGACTCTTTGACTACTCCCTGGAATCCATTCCGGAGAGCGGCTGGAAGCTCAATCTGTGCACCTTTGATTTGCATAACAGCGAGTATGCCGAGGGCAACGTGATGACCGAATACGAGATGAAGTTTTCCGCAAAAGGGCAGCCGATCTGTAAATTATCTGCCTGTCGGGCGGCAGAATAAGCGATTCCAACATAGGATATATTATAAGATAGATCCAAACGGAGGTTTCGCCATGGCACTGCCCCCGAAGATACTTGTCGCACTCCAGCGCGCCACCTGTGATCAGATTGCCCTCGACCGGAAGGCGTTGCGGCTCTATCGCTCCTTTCAGGAAGCTAAGAAGGCACTGGAGAAGGCAAAATCAAAAAAATGACAACACATAAGAAAGGAAGTACACATTATGGAGATGAAATTCACATCCGAGAACTTTGACGCAGAGGTTTTACAGTCTGACAAGCCCGTTCTTGTAGACTTTTTCGCAGATTGGTGCGGTCCCTGCCGCATGATGGCTCCCGTGATCGAGAAGATCGCCGAGGAGTACGAGGGAAAGGCAGTTGTCGGAAAGCTCAACGTAGACGAGTCCTCCGATATTGCAGCGCGTTACGGCGTTATGACCATCCCCACCTTACTGTTCTTTAAGAACGGCGAGATCATCAACAAGTTCATTGGCGTGACCGACAAAAAGCAGCTGACGGCTGTCTTAGATCAGGCTTAATAAATTTTTTCAAAAATAGTATTGACTTTTTAAGAAAGCTGGTCTATAATAACGTTCGTGCTGTTGAGGCAATCAATCGCACGAACTGAATATGCGTCTTTAGCTCAGTTGGTAGAGCAGTAGACTCTTAATCTATTTGTCCAGGGTTCGAGTCCCTGAAGACGCACTTGAAAGGTCTGGTTTTGCGGATGGAAATGTCGTGGGGCTGGACCTTTTTGCGTACCCCAAAAACAGTTTTCACAACAGAGGATTATCATTCATGACACTTGCTTCCCCTTCCTCCCTGCCCAGTATGGAAGAGACACAGGCTCTGGCGCAGGAGGTGACAACCGATCTTCAGCAGTTAAAGCCCAACGTGGTGCTTGAGACCGTACAGAGCTGGATTCCGGGACTTTTGGCGTTCTCCTACCGCGTCGCTGTCGCCGCCCTCATCTTTTTTATCGGCACGCGCGTCGCACAAACCGTAAGAACCGTCCTTCAGCGCACATTTTCCCGCATGAACATGGACATCAGCCTGAGCCGCTTTTTGATTTCTCTTGCAAATGCCGGAATCTATGCCATCTTTGCCTTTATGGCGCTGGAAAAAATTGGAATTCCTACCTCCTCGATTTTTGCTCTGCTCGGTTCTGCCGTCCTTGCAATCGGCCTCTCCTTAAAAGAGAGCCTTGGAAATTTTGCGGGCGGAATCCTGATTCTTCTCACGCGTCCCTATGGCGTTCATGATTATATCATCGCCCAGGGCGTAGAGGGAACGGTGCAAAGCATCGGTCTTGCATTCACCACGCTTCTCACCGTTGATAATAAGAAGGTTACGGTTCCAAACGGCACGCTCTCAAACTCCGTGATCACAAACGTCACAGCGCAGGAAAAGCGGCGGCTCGACATCGCAGTCGGGATCAGTTACGGCGCGGACTTAAAGAAGGCAAAACAGTTGATGGAAGAGATCTTTCGCTCCGACCCAAGACTCTTGCCCGGAGAGCCACTTCAGGTCTTTGTGAAGGAGCTTGGTGACAGTGCCGTCACACTTGAAGGACGCGCCTGGGTTGCGACCGCAGACTACTGGCCCGCCCGCTGGAATGTCAACGAACAGATCAAGCTGCAATTTGACGAGGCAGGAATCGAGATCCCATTTGCACAGCTTGACGTCAACATCAAAAGAAACAATTCCTAATCCCGTCTATTTTCCAGTTGTCCACAACTAACAAATATGCTACAATCTTAGCCATTCGGGCGGCAGCATCTCCCCGCCCGAAAAATAAAGGCGCGTTTGCGTCTTCAAAAGGAGGTTTCTTTTTCATGGAGATCATCAAACTTATTGGTGTCTTGATCGTCGTTGTCGGCTTTCTCTTAAAGCTGGACACCTTAGCTGTCGTTGTCGCTGCCGGTCTTGCCACGGGACTGGTATCCGGTATGAGCCCATTGGAAATTTTAGACACTTTGGGTACTGCTTTTATCACCAACCGCACGGCGACGCTGTTTATCCTGACGCTTCCCGTCATCGGCTTGTGCGAGCGAAACGGATTAAAGGACAAGGCAATCGACTTTATTAAGTCTCTGAAAAATGCTACTACCGGCAGGTTGATCGCGATCTGGCAGATCATTCGTACCATCGCTTCTGCATTTTCGCTTCGCATCGGCGGACATCCACAGTTCATTCGCCCGCTGATTAACCCCATGGCGCAGGCCGCTGCCGTGGTTCAGTACGAAGAGCTGGATGAGCAGACCGAAGACCAGATCAAGGGAATGTGCGCCGGAAGTGAAAATTACGGAAATTTCTTTGCTCAGAACTGTTTTATGGGTTCTTCCGGCACGCTGCTGATCGTATCCACGCTGAGCGAGCAGGGATATTCTGTGGACGCGCTTCAAGTTGCTCTTCAGTCCGTTCCCATTGCCGTGCTTTCTGTTGTGGCGGGCGTTGTCTATGCCCTGATTTTTGATCAGATTCTAAAACGCAGATATGCAAATAAAAAGAAGAAAGTAGGGGGAAACTGATATGACATGGACATTGAGTACGGGAATCGCCGAACTCTTCTATTGCGTCATTGGTCTGATCTTCATCAGCACCGGCGTGAAAGCATTAAAAGATCCCAGCTGTACCAAGCGCGTCACAACCGCTCTCTTTTGGTTTATTTTGGCGGCCACCTTCATCGCAGGTCCTTATCTTCCAAGATGGATCACCGGATTGTGTGTTGTCCTTATGGCTCTCTTGACTGCGTTTAAACGCGTCGTTCCCAGTAAGAGCGATGTGCCTGAGGCAAGTCAAACGCGCGCCGCCGCGGATCGTCTCGGATACTCCGTCTTTATTCCGCCTCTGTTTCTGGCAATCAGCGCCGTATTGGTTGCGACATTTCTGAAGGTTCTTGGCGCCAACAATGCCATCGGAATCTCCGGAATCATCGCCCTGATCGCCGCATTTATCATCTTCCGTCCAAAGCCGGTTCATGCAATCACAGACTGTACGCGCTTAACCGACAATGTCGGTGTGACGGGTATCCTGCCTCAGGTTTTAGCCGCCTTGGGCGCAGTTTTTACCGCTGCCGGAGTCGGTGATGTGATCGCAGCCGGCGTCAACGCAGTCATTCCGCAAGGCAATCTCTTTGCCGCTACCGCCGTCTACTGCGTCGCCATGGCGTTATTTACCATGATTATGGGAAATGGCTTTGCCGCATTCTCCGTCATCACCGTCGGCGTGGGAATCCCCTTCCTCGTCGCTCAGGGCGCGAACCCCGTGGTTGTCGGCGCGCTTGGTCTGACCGCCGGATATTGCGGAACCTTGATGACTCCTATGGCAGCGAACTTTAATATTCTTCCAGCCGCTTTGCTGGAGACCAAGAACAAGTACACCGTGATTTTATCACAGCTTCCCATGGCGTTGTTTATGCTTCTTGCCCATATTGTATTGATGTACTTTTTAGCATTCTAAGACAGCCCCATCCCGTCCTTGGAGAGGGACGATAAACACTACTACATTATCCTATAAGGAGTGATTCTCATGAAACTTCTTCTTACTGCATTTGACCCGTTTGGCGGCGAATCCGTCAACCCCGCTCTGGAAGCCGTTAAAATTGTCCAAGAGCAGGTTGGAACGGTTTCCGTTGTAAAGCTGGAAGTGCCAACCGTGTTCGGTAAATCCATCGAAACGGTTGCAAAAGCGATCGAGGAACACCGTCCTGATGCCGTTTTATGTATCGGACAGGCAGGCGGCCGTTACGGTCTGACTCCCGAGCGCGTGGCCATCAATCTGGATGACGCGCGAATCAAAGACAACGAAGGTAACCAGCCCATTGACACGGAAATCTTTGCAGACGGCGAACCTGCTTACTTTGCCACCCTTCCCATCAAGGCAATGGTACAGGCGATTCGGGAAGCTGGTTTTCCTGCCAGCGTTTCCAATACCGCCGGAACGTTTGTGTGCAACCACCTGATGTACGGCGTGCTTTATACGCTCGCAAAGAGTTATCCCGGCGTGCGGGGCGGCTTCATGCACGTTCCCTTTATCCACAGCCAGGTCGTCAACCGCCCGACGCCGTCTCCTTCCATGAGTATTGAGGACATTGCCAAGGGCATTGAGGCTGCTATTTGGGCGATCGGTGAGACAGACACCGATATTCGCACCGCAGAAGGCGCGACTCATTAAGGATTTCTACTTACTTTGCTGCATTTGGGAGCTTTCCCAAGTGCAGCAAATCTTTTCATTTTATAGGAAACTGTATCCCATGAAACATTTTTATATTTTTTTCAAAAAACGCTTGACATTTGATGCAGAGTGTTATATTATATAATGCGTCTTGCGTCTTTAGCTCAGTTGGTAGAGCAGTAGACTCTTAATCTATTTGTCCAGGGTTCGAGTCCCTGAAGACGCACGCACAAAGGTCTTGTGGATTTCCGCAAGACCTTTTTTGTTTCTTGCCAAACCGCAAAGCGTCTACCTCTGCCCGGTCGGATTCGGATCTTCTTCTCTTTTTCCCGCCGGACGCTCTGCAAACATCCCGACTATTTCTCCTAAATTTTTCCAGTTTCCACGGAAAATTCCCAGTTACAACCAAAAGGTTGTGTTGTAAGCTCTTACAGCACAATTATGCCAGTTTTACAAAAATTTCAACGGTTATTTTACACAATGATTCACACATGAATTGTTAAATTTTCATAAACTGTCCGTTTTTTACGCTCAAAATCATGAATTTTTTCTTTCGATTTTCTTTATTTTTCAGTTATTTTGTCGTAAGTTTTTGTCTTTTTTCCGATACAAGCCATTTCAAATTTCGTCGTTGACATTCGGAATTTTTAGAAGTAGTATGTGACAGAACTAAATTGTACAGCGAAAGGAAGTGAGCATTACGGGTAATCTTTCGGAAAAACTGCTGGAGGAATTAAACTGCGAGACCGTCTTCACCATTCCCATTTTTGGCGGCATCGCTGTTGACGAGGGCGTGGTCGTGACCTGGATCATCATGGCGGCACTCACACTCTTGTCCATCTGCCTGGTGAGAGATCTCAAAGTGGAAAATCCTGGAAGAAAGCAGTTGGCGTTAGAAACCGCAATCGGTTTCATCTACCATTTCTTTGAAGATATCCTCGGAAAGAATGGCAGACGCTACATTCCTTATCTGATCACCGTGGCGATCTACATCGGCGTAGCCAATCTCATCGGGCTCATCGGTTTCAAACCGCCGACAAAGGATCTGAATGTCACAGTCGGACTGGCACTCATGAGTATTGCACTGATTGAGTATTCCGGTTTCCATCAGAAAGGTCTGAAACGGTGGGTAAAGAGCTTTGCGGAGCCCATTCCCATCATTGCACCCATCAATGTACTTGAAATCTTCATTCGACCTCTGTCCCTTTGTATGCGACTCTTCGGAAACGTATTGGGTTCTTTCGTGGTCATGGAGCTGATCAAGCAGGTGTGTGCCCTGTTGTTGCCTCTCCCCTTTAACTTTTATTTCGACATCTTTGACGGGCTCATCCAGGCTTATGTATTCGTTTTCCTGACTGCCCTGTTTATGAAGGAAGGTCTGGAGGAAGAGGAGTAGAACCACAAAATTTTTACATTAATATTTAGAGAAAAAGGAGACTAACATCATGAGTTTAATCGCAATCGGAGCAGCAGTAGCAGTTCTTACCGGAATCGGAGCAGGAGTTGGAATCGGAATGGCAACCTCCAAGGCAGTAGACGCCATCGCACGTCAGCCTGAGGCAGAGAGCAAGATCAGTAAGAACCTGCTGTTGGGATGCGCCCTGGCCGAGGCAACCGCTATCTACGGTTTCGTTATCGCTCTGCTGATCATTCTGGTTCTGAAGTAATCGGTTCTCAGAAAGGCAGGTACCAAGATGCTGAGACTGGATTTGAATCTCGTCTTCACGATTATCAACTTGATCGTGCTGTACGCATTGATGAAGAAATTTCTGATCGGGCCCGTGATCGCCGTTATGGACGAGCGCGAGTCTCTGATCAAGGGTCAGCTGGCTGACGCGGCAAAGGACAAAGAGACTGCTGCCGGAATCCGTAAGGAGTGGGAAGTCAAGCGCGAACATTTTGAGACCCAGGGAAGCCAGATCGTGGCGCAGGCCAAGGAGATGGCAAAGAACGAATCTGCCCGTATCATCTCTGCTGCAAACGCAGACGCCGCCCGCATCTTAAAGGATGCAAAGGCAAATGCCGAGGCAGAGAAGGAGAAGGCATTGATGGATGCCAGAACTCAGATTGCCGGTCTTGTGGTTTCCGCAGCGGCAAAGGTTTTGGACGAGAACGCCGGCGAAGATCAGAATCGCCGCCTGTTCGAGGGTTATCTTGCGAAAGCGGGGGTGGCAGATGAATCAAACCGCAGTTAGTTATGCCACCGCTCTCTATGATCTGAAGGTTTCTGAGAAGGAAGTCGGGGAAATCTCCCGGCTTTTCTCTGAGAATCCTGCCCTGTCCGCGGCTCTGATGAGCCCCACGGTCTCTCTGTTTGAGAAGCACCGCGTCATCGACCGCATTTTCACAGGCATTTTCCAGAACTTTTTCAAACAGATGTGCACCAACGGCGACGCAGGCTGCCTGCCGGAGCTGTTTTTCGCTTTTGAGAACTGTTTCTGCAAGAGAAACGGGATTCTCAGAGCCAACCTGCGCTGCGCCTTCTCTCCGGATGAGACGCAGATGGAGCAGTTTGCACGCACCATTCGCAGCCGGTACGGCGAGCGCGAGATCCGCTGGAATGTCAGCGTGGATCCCTCTCTGATCGGCGGATTCGTGTTGCAGGTAGGCGATTTGGAAAGCGACTGGAGTGTCAAGGGACGTCTGGCGCATCTGAAAACAATCATGATGAATTAAATTGGAGGTGAACGGAGTGGGTTCCATCAGCTCGAAAGACATTATCTCGATCTTAAAGGAAGAGATTGAACATTTTGACCTGGATACCGCAGACCGCGAAGTCGGTCAGGTAATCTGGGTTGGCGACGGGATTGCCACCATTTACGGAATTGATCAGGCCATGTACGGCGAGATCGTGACATTTGAAAATGGAGTCAAGGGCATGGTGCAGGATATCCGCAAGAACGAGATCGGCTGCATCCTCTTCGGCTCCGACACCGGGATCAAGGAAGGCACAAAGGTTGTCCGCACCAAGAAGCGCGCCGGCATTCCGGTTGGCGACGCCTTCATCGGCCGCGTCGTAGATCCCCTCGGCGCACCCATCGACGGCAAGGGTGCAATCAAGGCGGCGGATTATCGCCCCATCGAGAACGAAGCACCCGGAATCATTGACAGAAAGTCCGTGGGCGTGCCCATGGAGACCGGAATCCTCTCCATCGACGCCATGTTCCCCATCGGACGTGGTCAGAGAGAGCTGATTATCGGAGACCGTCAGACGGGTAAGACTTCCATCGCCGTTGACACCATTTTGAACCAGAAGGGAAAAGACGTGATCTGCATCTATGTTGCAATCGGTCAGAAGGCATCTACGGTTGCTAAGATCGTCTCCACCCTGACAAAGTACGGGGCAATGGATTACTCCATCGTGCTCTCCTCCACGGCGAGCCAGCCTGCCCCCCTTCAGTACATCGCGCCCTACTCCGGTACAGCTCTTGCCGAGTACTTCATGTACCAGGGCAAGGATGTTCTGATTGTATACGATGACCTGAGTAAGCACGCAGTCGCTTACCGCGCACTGTCCCTGCTTTTGGAACGCTCTCCCGGACGTGAGGCATATCCCGGAGACGTATTCTACTTACACTCCAGACTGCTGGAGCGTTCCAGCCGTTTGAGCGACGAGCTGGGCGGCGGTTCCATCACTGCCCTTCCCATCATTGAGACCCAGGCAGGCGACGTTTCCGCTTACATTCCCACCAACGTCATCTCCATCACAGACGGTCAGATTTTCCTGGAGAGCGACCTGTTCTTCTCCGGTATGCGTCCCGCAGTCAACGTTGGTCTGTCCGTATCCCGTGTGGGCGGCGCAGCGCAGACAAAGGCAATGAAGAAGGCCGCTGGAAGCATCCGTATTGATCTGGCGCAGTTCCGCGAGATGCAGGTGTTCACACAGTTTAGCTCTGACCTGGATGCGTCCACCAAGGAGCAGCTGACCTACGGTAACGGACTGATGGAGCTGTTAAAGCAGCCGCTCTACCACCCCCTGAGCCTGCACGAGAAGGTAATCACTCTGTGTGCAGCCACTCACAAGCTGTTCCTGGATGTTGAGATCAAGAAGATCAAGGAATTCCAGGGCGAACTGCTGGCGTGGTTTGACCAGGCGCACCCCGAAGTGGGGCAGGAGATCGAGGAGACGAAAGTCCTCTCCGATGAGCTGATCGAGAAGATTCAGACGCTCACCAAGGAGTTTAAGTCCAAGAAGTTAAAGTAGGTGACGGTATGGCAAACACGAGAGAAATCAAAGAGCGGATGAGCAGTATACAGGACACGATGAAGATCACCAACGCCATGTATACCATCTCCTCCTCAAAGTTAAAGAAGGCGAGAAAGCAGCTGACGGACACTGAGCCGTACTTCTATTCCCTTCAGCAGGTAATCAGCCGAATCCTGCGCCATTTGCCAGAGCTTGAGAGCCCTTACTTTGACACCCGCCCCCAGATCCCCAAGGAGGAGCGAAAGATCGGATACATCGTCGTCTCCGCCGATAAGGGTCTGGCCGGAGCCTACAACCACAACGTCTTTAAGCTGGTTGAGGAGAAACTTCAGCAGCCGGGAAAGCCGATCCTGTTCGTGGTCGGCGTTCTGGGCCACCAGTATTTTGCCAAAAAGGGAATCCCGGTGGAGGAACAGTTCCACTACACGGTACAGAACCCCAACATGAGCCGCGCCCGTATCATCCGCGACCGCATTTTAGAGGATTATCTGGAAGGAAGACTGGATGAGGTTCACATCGTCTACACCCGAATGGTCAATGCCATGCGGATGGAGACGGAGATCAGTCAGCTTCTGCCCTTAAAGACCACGGGATTTGCCGCTCCGGCGGGCGTTCCGATGGAGGAGATCACCTTAAAGCCCTCTCCGGAGGCAGTGATGGATTCCATTGTGCCGAACTTTATCTCCGGATTTATCTACGGAGCTCTGGTGGAGTCCTTCTCCTGTGAGCAGAACTCCCGAATGATGGCCATGCAGACCGCAACCGACAGTGCAAAGAAAATGCTTGCGGATCTGTCCATCGTCTATAACCGCGCGCGTCAGGCCGCGATCACTCAGGAAATCACTGAGGTCATCGGCGGTGCGAGAGCGCAGAAAGCTAAAAAATAAGGAGGCATACGAAACGATGAACCAAGGAAAAATCGTACAGGTTCTTGGACCTGTCATCGACGTGGTATTTGAGCACGGCGACCTCCCCAACATAAAGGACGCCCTGGAGGTGGACAATGCAGGAAAACGCTGCGTGATGGAAGTCGCGCAGGAGATCGGTAACAACACCGTCCGCTGCATCATGCTTTCCTCCAGTGAGGGACTTCACCGGGATATGCCGGTGACTGCCACGGGTTCCGGTATTCAGGTTCCTGTCGGCGAGGACACTCTGGGCCGTCTCTTCAACGTGCTGGGCGACACCATCGACGGAGGAAAGACGCTGGAGGCAGCTCCCAAGTGGGAGATCCACCGCGACCCGCCAACTTTTGAGGAGCAGAGCCCCGTTGTCGAGATGCTGGAGACCGGAATCAAGGTTATCGACCTGTTGGCTCCCTACGCAAAAGGCGGTAAGATCGGTCTGTTCGGCGGTGCCGGAGTTGGTAAGACCGTATTGATTCAGGAGTTAATCAGCAACATCGCCACCGAGCACGGCGGCTACTCCATCTTCACCGGAGTTGGAGAGCGTTCCAGAGAGGGAAATGACCTCTGGACTGAGATGAAGGAATCCGGCGTTTTGAGTAAGACCGCCTTAGTATTCGGGCAGATGAACGAGCCGCCGGGCTCCCGTATGCGCGTTGCGGAGACCGGTCTGACCATGGCTGAGTACTTCCGTGACGAGATGCACCAGAACGTATTGCTGTTTATCGACAACATTTTCCGTTTCGTACAGGCCGGTTCCGAGGTATCCGCACTGCTTGGACGTATGCCCTCCGCAGTAGGTTATCAGCCCACTCTGGCAACGGAGATGGGTCAGCTTCAGGAGCGAATCACCTCCACCAGAAACGGTTCCGTTACGAGTGTGCAGGCTGTCTACGTTCCCGCAGATGACTTGACCGACCCGGCTCCCGCAACCACCTTCGCTCACCTGGATGCAACCACGGTTCTGTCCAGAAAGATCGTGGAACAGGGAATCTACCCCGCCGTTGATCCGCTGGAGTCCAACTCCCGAATCCTTGAGGCGGACGTTGTCGGCGAGGAGCACTACGAGACCGCAAGAGCCGTACAGCAGGTTCTTCAGAAATACAAAGAGCTTCAGGACATCATCGCAATCCTCGGTATGGAGGAGCTCTCCGACGAGGATAAGCTCACCGTAAACCGCGCGAGAAAGGTACAGCGTTTCCTCTCCCAGCCCTTCCATGTGGCAGAGAACTTCACCGGCGTTCCCGGCGTGTACGTTCCCGTTAAGGAGACGATCCGCGGCTTTAAGGCAATCCTGAGCGGCGAGATGGATCAATATCCGGAAGCAGCGTTCTTTAACGTGGGAACCATCGACGATGTAGTAAAGAAGGCTCAGGCAATGGAAGCCGCAGCCCAGAAGTAAGGAGTGACGCCTGTGAGCACATTTTTCCTGAGAGTCGTTGCGAGCGACAAGGTATTTTTCTCCGGACATTGCCAGTCTCTGGTCATTCCGCTTGCTGACGGCGAAAAGCAGATCCTTGCCCACCACGAGAACATGATCATTGCCGTTGATCCCGGCGAGATGCGCCTCGTTGACGCGGACGAGAAAACCGTCACTGCCGTAATCGGACAGGGCTTTCTCCAGATCATGAACAACCGTGCAAGCCTTCTTGTGGACACCGCGGAGCGTCCGGAAGAGATTGACCTGCGCCGTGCCCAGGAAGCAAAAGAGCGCGCCGAGGAGCAGCTTCGTCAGAAGCAGAGTCTTGCCGAGCATTACCACTCCGAGGCTTCCCTTGCACGCGCACTCTCCCGTCTGAAAGTAAAAGAAAAGTATCTGTAAAACTGATGCCTTGTGCAGAAACCTCCTTTGGGGTATAATCTCCCAGAGGAGGTTTTTTTATATGAAATACACCACACGGTATTACTATTTTCTGGGAATCCTCTCCGCCATCTGCCTGATGTGGATTTTGCTCATCACAAGCATCGAGGCGGTTTGCTACTGGACGCCCGGATATTTTGAGAAAGAATATACCAAGTATCAGGTTCTCAATGATCTTCCCCAGATGTCCATGGACGACCTTTTGGATGTCACCGGGGAAATGATGGATTATCTGCGCGGAACGCGGGAAGATCTCCACGTCACGACGACAATGGGCGGTGTGGAGCGCGAGTTTTTCAACGAGCGCGAGATTGCACACATGGAAGACGTGCGAGGTCTGTTTTTGCGCGCCATCTCCCTTAGGAGAATCGCGCTTGGATTTATCCTTGCAACCATGTTTCTTCTCGTGATCTGGAAAGCTCCCCTGCGAAAAATCCTCCCCCGCTGCATCTGCATCGGTTCCGGGATCTTCCTCGCAGTCGTCGGCGTGCTTGCCGCCATCATTTCCACAGACTTTACGAAGTACTTTGTCATATTCCACCACATCTTTTTTGACAACGACCTGTGGATCTTAAATCCTGCCACGGATATGCTCATCAACATTGTGCCCGAAGGATTTTTCATGGACACGGCTGCCCGAATCGGCGCGCTCTACGCAATTCTCGTCGCCCTGATTCTCGGCGTCAGCATCGCGCTGATCATCAAAGGGCGAACACACAGACAGGAGTAATGTTTATGAAACACATTTATCGCTATCTGCTGGCAATCTGCCTGATTGCGGTTCAGATCCTTTTTTTGCCCGCGCAGAGTTTTGCCGCCGCCTGGCCGGACGCACTCTCCATCCAGGCAGACGGCGGAATCTTGATGGAGGCACAGACCGGAACCATTCTCTTTGAGAAAAATGCCGACACCGCCTATTATCCCGCCAGCATCACCAAGGTTCTCACTGCCCTGATTGTCCTGGAGCGCGCAAATCTTGACGATGTGATCACCTACTCCTACGACGCGGTCTACAACGTGGAAGAAGGTTCCAGCTCCGCCGGAATCGACGAGGGCGACCAACTCTCGGTTCGCGAGAGCCTCTATGCCCTGCTTCTTGCCTCCGCCAACGAGAGTGCCAACGCGCTCGCAGAGCACGTCGCCGGAAGCAGGGAAGCATTTGCACAGCTGATGAACGAGAAAGCCGCTGAACTTGGCTGTACGGGAAGCCACTTTGCCAATCCGAGTGGTCTAAACGACGAGAATCACTACGTCACGGCGCACGACATGGCTCTGATCATGCGGGCGGCAATCCAAAATCCCGACTTTCTGGAGATCTGTGGAACGCGCACGCACCGCCTTCCAAACCTCAAGAAAACTCCGGCAAGCAAATACCCGGACGGCTACCCGATCGCGCACCATGACCGGATGTTATTTCCAAATGATTCCAATTATTATCAGGGAATCCTCTGTGGAAAGACGGGCTACACCTCTCTTGCCGGGAACACGCTCGTCTCCGCGGCAACACGCGGAAATATGACGCTGATCACCGTGGTCTTAAACGGTCATCAGACGCAATACTCCGACACCCGCGCCATGATGGACTTTGGATTTACCAACTTCCAGACGCTAAAGATTGCCGACTACGAGACAACTTACACCGCACTGCCAAACGATATGACCATCGCCGGAATGACTTCCTCCGACGACATTTCCCTGTCCATGGACACGGACAGCACCATTGTACTCCCCATGGGTGTCGCCTTCTCCGAAGCCCAGGCGACCGTCTCCTACGAGCTTGACGAGAATGCCCCGCAGGATGCCATCCTCCAGGTTGAATATTCGCTGGAAAGACGTTCCGTCGGAAAATCTTATCTTCTGCTTCATGGGCGCGCGGCGCAGCGGACTGCACAGAATACGGCAGATCACGAAAAAGAACGTTCCGAGATTTCCGGCTTTGTCTCAAAATTGCCGGATTTTGATTTTTCCAAAGTGATTGCGCCGATCGCTTCGCGCGGCATTCTCGCAATCATCGGCGTTCTCGCAATCTTGATTGTGATCGCGCTCGCAGTACGGCTTCGCATTTCCCAGAAAAAAGCACGTCAGGAGATCAAGGAATCCCGCGACACCAGACGGAGTTTTCGTTCGCTCTCAAACATGGGCGGATACTCGTCCTCGGCATTTGACCGGATTATGGATCAATACCGACCGGGCACGGAATCAACCTATACCCCCCGCTCCCGCAAACGGCGCAGACGAAGATTTCCGTTTTTCAGAAAGTGAACTTCTTGCACCCTCACCAAGGAAAGTGTATACTGAATTTATGGACAAATTTTCCCGTAAAATAAGAACCCATTTTCTCTTTACCGCCCGGCATTTGCCCGTGGCGGTACTGATTATGGGGGCAGCTACCCTTATCTCCTGGATTTTGTTCTACCTCAACGAGAACGTGCTCAACGTCGCGCTGATCTTCATTTTGGCGATTTTATTCGTGGCGCGAACCACCAACTCCTACACTCTGGGGCTTTTGTCATCGCTCTTTAGCGTGTTCTGGGTTAATTACGCCTATACCTACCCGTTTATGGCGTTGAATTTCACCCTGAGCGGCTATCCGCTCACCTTCATCGGCATGGCTTTGATCTCCGGATTCACAAGCAGCATCACGATCCACTCCGCCAAGCAGAATCAACTGCTTCAGGAGAAAGATCATATGTTGATGGAGGCAGAAAAAGAGACCATGCGCGCCAATCTTTTGCGCGCCATCTCCCACGATTTGCGGACGCCGCTGACCACGATCCTTGGGACAAGCAGCGCGTACCTCTCACACGGCGAGTCTCTGACCGCAAAAGAACGCCGCTCCATGGTTCAAAACATTTACTCGGACGCGGATTGGCTCTTGCAGATGGTAGAAAACCTGCTCTCCGTAACCCGGATTCAGGATAATCAGGGCGTCACCCATGTGGCAAAGAGCGAAGAGCCACTTGAGGAAGTCGTCTACGAGGCGGTACAGCGTTTTCGCAGACGTTTTCCACAGAGCCTTGTCACGATCTCTATCCCCAGCGACCTCGTTTTGATTCCCATGGACGCCACGTTGATCGAGCAGGTACTCATCAATCTTCTGGAAAATGCTCATTACCACGCACCGAGCAGTCTTCCCACGCAGGTGAATGTGACGCTTAAAGATGAGTTTGCAGTCTTTTCCGTCCGCGATCACGGGCCGGGAATTGACCCGCAGCTGCTTGACCGCCTCTTTGACGGCGGTTCGATCACAAAGGAGACGGGTTCGGACGCTCACAAGGGCATGGGAATCGGGCTGTCCATCTGCCGCACCATTGTCAAAGCGCATGGCGGCGAGATCTGCGCGTCCAACTGCGAGGGCGGCGCGCAATTCACCTTTACACTACCTGATTGGAGAAAAGACTATGGAAGCGACACCGATTATTGCGATCATTGAAGATGAGAAGAACATTTGCAGTTTTATTCAAACGGAACTGGAAGGAAACGGATACCAGGCAGCCTGCGCAGCCACCGGCGAAGAGGGGCTGACACTCATTCATTCCCTGCGCCCGGATCTCATTCTTCTGGATCTTGGTCTGCCGGACATCGACGGTCTTGACGTGATCCGCCGGATTCGCGTCTGGAACTTTACTCCGATCATTGTGATCTCCGCGAGAAGCCAGGAAACGAGCAAGGTGGAGGCACTCGATCTTGGGGCGGACGACTATCTGACAAAGCCGTTTGGCACGTCAGAGCTGATGGCGCGCATCCGAACCGCGCTTCGCCACAGCCAGCTGACGGCTTCCCGCACCACTCAGCCCACTTACCACGTCGGAGATCTCTATATTGACTTTGAGCGGCGGCTCGTGCGCGTCAAGGATCAGGAAGTGCACCTGACACAGATTGAGTACAAACTCGTCTCCCTACTCGCCCAGAATCCCGGTCGCGTTCTCACCTACGACTACATCATTGAGAAGATCTGGGGGCCACTTGGCAACACCAACAACCAAATCCTGCGCGTCAACATGGCGCATATCCGCCGCAAAATCGAAGAAAACCCCGCCGAGCCGCAATATATCTTCACGGAGATCGGGGTGGGATATAAGATGAGGGAGGAATAGTGCCTATGCCTACAATCAAAGATATTGCCCAGCGCGCCGGCGTTTCTCACGGCACAGTCTCCAATGTGTTAAATAAACGCGGAAATGTCAGTGCGGAAAAGATTCAACTTGTAGAGCAGGCTGCCAAAGAACTCGGTTATAAAATCAATGCTCAAGCTCAACAGTTGCGTGCCGGAGTCGCAAAACGTGTATGCGTCATCCTTCCAGGTATCAACTATAAACGCTACAATGATTTCTACACGGGTCTGGAACCAGCTCTGCGTTCATGGGGATTTGATATAGAGCTTTACTGTACGAATCAGATTATTCAAAAGGAGATTGATGCAGTTCGTAAAGCGCTTTCTCAAGGAACTGTTGCTCTAGTCTGCATCAGTTCTCTCATAAAAAATAAGGCTTTATATCCGGAAGACAGTCACCTCATCTTTGTAGAACGCCGTTTTAAGCATATGCCGGAAGATGCTACACTAATCTGCTTTGACTACACAAAAGCAGGGCGTGAAGTTGCCGAGCAGTGTCTGCGCCAAGGTCATAAAAATATCGCGCTTCTTTCTGGAAGCTGCCGATATTCCAACTACCGTGATTTCGTAAGTGGTGCAACTGCCGTTCTGGAAGATTCCAATTGTGAATACCGGCTCTTTGCCAGCGATGACGATATGTCTCTGCTTGATGCTTTTTCTGTTCTAAACACCAAAGATTCTTTTGACGCAGTAATTGCCGCAGGTGAAGAAGAAATCAGCTGCCTAAAAAAAGCACATACTTACTGCAAGAGTCTCCCACTTCCTTCCATCTATGGTGTTTGTAGTCGTTCCATGGATGGCATAGAAAATGTATCTCAGTACACGCTCAATTACAAATTGATGGGACGAAAAACGGCAGAACATATTAAAAATAGCTTTGAATCCGGAGAGTCTCAAAAGACAAAAATGGTCTTTGAGGTAGAAAATGATGGCTTTGAATCCAAATTGTCCATACCGTGGATTCGCAATAACAAGGCACAATCCATCAATTTCCTAAGCATTCAAAACGGTACCAGCCAGGCAATCAAGTTCCTTCTTCCTCATTTTCAGGAAGAGACCGGAATCCATGTCAATTTAATTACCGTGGATTATCACGAACTTTACCGTATGGCTCAATCTTGTTGCCAAAGTAGCTCTTATGACCTAATTCGTATTGACATGGCATGGATGGCTCAGCTTGGAAATCAGCTTTACCTCGCACTTTCGGAAGAAGATGCCGTCGTTCGCCGTCTGTGTGGTCGTCTTCTTTCTAATTTGTCAGAGAATTATTTTCGGACAGAAGGTGTGCTTCGCGCATTTCCTCTGGATGCGTGTGTGCAGATGCTCTTTTACCGCAAAGATCTCTTTGAAAATGAGTTGATGAAACGTGAGTTTTTTGAACGCCACAAGAAAAAATTGGAAATTCCTACCTCTTTTGAGGAATACAATGAAATCGCCCGTTTTTTTTCGCGTGCATACAATCCCGATTCCCCGGTTCGCTTTGGAACAACGACCACCTATGGCGGCTCATTTGTCGCTGCCTGCGATTTTCTGCCTCGCTACCGAGCCCTTCAAAAAAGTATTTTTGACGAGAACGGTAAAATCAACCTTTTAACCCCGCAGATGTACCAAGCACTTGAAAATTACCTTCAGGCTTGTTCCTTTGCAGACGGAGAGAATCATCAATGGTGGAAAGAGTCCACAAAAGGCTTTTTAGATGGAAATGCTGCCATGCACATTGTTTTTTCGAACTATGCCTCGGATATGTTTCACAATCCGAACTCAAAAGTCATAGGAAAAGTAGGTTATGCACCAATTCCTGGTAATCAACCACTTTTAGGCGGCGGTGCTGTTGGAGTGTCTCGTTTCAGCGAAAAGTCGGAACAGAGTCTTCTCTTCTTAGAATGGCTTTATCGACAGGATATTGCGGAAATCATCTGTTACATGGGTGGGTACCTGTGCAATCGCGAACTCTCTGATAGTATTGACATTCTGGAACGCTATCCCTGGATGGAATGTTTAGGCGATAATTTTTCCAAAGGTTGGAGAAACTATCCAGCTCCAACTCATTCAAAATTTAATGAATTTCACTTTGAAGATATTCTCGGAAAAGCAATCTTGGCCTGTGCTTCCGGTGTAGAATCCCCCCAAAGTGCACTCAGGCGAGCACAGCTGGAATGCGAAAACGTATTTCTTTAGCTCCAATCCCAAGCGAGAATCCTTTCGGTTCTCGCTTATTTTTTAACGTTCCAATTATTTTTCTGTTAGATAGATATTTTTCATCGTCATATCGCATAGTTTTTTGTAAAATAACTGTAAATTTCATACAAAATATATGTATTATCTCCCCTTGCATATTGACACGTTCCAAAATACGAGATATAACGGTTACAAGAAGGGAAGGAGGTCTCATAAAATGTACACAAAAAATGATTCGATCCGAAAGCTGATCGAAAAAAACGGTGTATTAATTGCCGCTCATAGAGGTACTTGTGGCGGAAACATCGTGCAAAACACAAGTCTGGCATATAAAAATGCACTTCTGCATGGAGCAGACATGGTTGAGATGGACGCAGCAATGACAACTGATGGTATTTTCTATGCATTTCATAATGGCGAGGAAGCGATCGAATATGGAATTAAGCAGGACATCCGCACACTTTCTTCCGTAGACGTAGACTCCATGTATACGCTCAACTGCTTGGGGCAGAGAACCAGACAAAAAGCAGAACGCGCTGCTCAAGTATTGGAAAATTTCCGTGATAAATGCCTGATCAACATTGACCGTTCCTGGTTTTATTGGAAAGAAACCATTGAATTCTTAAAACAGGCAGACATGAATGGTCAGATTTTGCTCAAATCCGGAGTAGAAGAATCCCTCTTAGAGGAACTGGAAAAATCCGGAAACGGAATCATGTATATGCCAATTATGAGAAATATGAGCGAGTGGGATACTGTTAAAAAGTATCATATCAACGTTGCTGCTGCGGAGCTGATTTTTACGGATCTTGAAAGTCCATTCGTTCAGCCCGATTTCATGAAAGAGCTACACGATCTTAAAATTGCACCTTGGGTAAACGCAATCACATTGGACGACGATACTATTCTTTCCGGTGGTTTGGATGATAATGGAGCGATTCGAGAAGGTTTTGAAAAAAATTGGGGGAAATTAATTGACCTGGGATTTGAAATTATACAAACGGATTGGCCGGCACTCTTAAAAGGCTTTGTATCCAGACGTTATCATTAATTCACCGATGTGAGAAGGAGCTTCCTGTATAATTCAAATATAGGGAATTCCAAGAAAGAAGGTTGAG
>Cebus_capucinus_imitator_PRJNA485217_SSR047__coassemble_1057_pt1 | contig 32000 bp, 28 predicted proteins | sample Cebus_capucinus_imitator_PRJNA485217_SSR047__metabat2_high_PE_002 | metagenome-assembled genome bin Cebus_capucinus_imitator_PRJNA485217_SSR047 | reverse complement strand
AAAATAGAATCCAGCGAGTAGGATTCTTTGCTGAAATCAAAAAGAACCGTGGGACTCACGGGGATAGCTCGTTGATACTCGACGCGTTAGCGTCGTTGAGCGAGAAGCCCCCACCTCTACGGAAAAATCATCCAGTGAATGATTTTTCGGTAGGTGGAGGGAGCAGGTCACCTTCTTTTGCACATCCAAGTTCTCCCAGGATACATACTCCCGCTTGAAAATCATGTCGCTTTGCACATGGTCTTCGCTCAGCGATCTGCGGTACTCAGTTGGAGATTTATGGAAATTCTCCCGAAACGCCGCGTTAAATGCCTTGAGATCCGGAAATCCATGTTCCAGCGCGATCTCCAGAATCTTCTCATCGCTCTGACTCAGCCTGCGCGTCGCCTCTCTTAGCCGGACTCTCGTCAAATAATCGTAAAAATTGATTCCCAAACATTGCTTAAAGAGCGAGGAGGCATAACTTGGATGATACCCCACCGCCCTTGCCAGCGCGTCCAGACTGTTCTTTTTCTTGTAGTTCTTGTTGATGTATTTGAGCATCTCCTCCACAGCCGTCTGCTTTTTCCGGTTCATCTGCACAACCGCAGCCTTCACCCGCTCCGGTGCGAACGCACTCGTCAGATGATCCATCAGCCCAAACACACTGCTCTCCAGCGTGAGTCTTTTCTGCGGTTCTGCTGCCGCGCTCACCATCATCTGCGCCAAGTATCTGCGAATCAGCCGAAACGTTTCCTGATCCCTTGTCCGCTCATCGCTGGAAATGTGAAACAGCAGATGCTCTGCGTCCTCAAAGTAACTTTGGAAAAATATGGGATCTATATGCAGCACCATCGCAACACTCTCCGGTCTTCTGGAAAATGTCGCATGGCCGCTGTTTGGATTGATGAAAATCACGTCATCCTCTGACAGAATTTTCGTCCCAACCTGGGAGCAGACCTCAATCTCTCCCCACAGCACGACAAGAAGTTCCAACTCCCGATGCCAATTATAGTGGTACGAACCAATCCGGTAAACCGACTGCTCCATCAAAAGCCCCATCTCGCGGCGGCTGTATTGATAATGCAGCTGCTGCATATATGTTCCCCCTTTTCCTTTTTATTCTAATCTTCTTTTTTGACCTCCCACACCTTCTGCGCTACCGATTTCACCAATGCCAATTTCTCCCACTGCTCTTTTGCGGTCAGCTTATTTCCGATCTCGCAGGAAGCAAAGCCGCACTGTGGGCTCAGGCAGAGATTTTCCAGAGGAACGTACTTTGCCGCCTCGTAAATCCTTGCAATCAGTGCGTCCTCTTTTTCCAGGACAGGCGACTTGGAGGTCACAAGTCCGAGCACGACTTTCTTTCCTTCCGGCACAAAGCGAAGCGGCTCAAAACCGCCGGAACGCTCATCGTCAAACTCCAGATAGAAGCCGTCAACATTTTCATTTCCAAACAAGAATTTTGCGATCGGCTCGTATCCGCCGGAGGAAGCCCAAGTTGAGTGATAGTTTCCGCGGCAAACGTGCGTGGTAATCACCAGCTCTTCCGGTTTTCCTTCCAGCGCGAGATTGTTCAATCGCAGATACTTCTGAGCCACGTCAAGGAGCTTCACCTCGGACTTTTGTCGGATTGTCCAATACTTCTTATCGCAGAACATTCCCCAAGTGCAATCGTCCAACTGGATATTGCGGCATCCTGCCTCGTAGAGATCCGCGATTACCTTACGATACGCGGCAGCGATGTCCGCAATCAGCTCCTCCTCATCGGGATAAAACTTGCGCGTGTTCTCGCCATTCTCCCCTCGAAACAGCTCCGAAAAAAGCTGTGCCGGAGCGGGAATCGTCTGTCTTGCGACCGTGTTCTCGTCCTCAAATTGCTTTACGAAGCGGAAATGCTCCACAAAGGGATGGTTTTCCCCGTTGATCTTGCCGCTGATCGCAATCGAACCGCGCGTCGTCTCCTCATTGTGGAAGAAGTACCCGTGCTCCAGCTCGATGTGCTCGATGCCGCCAAGCCCCCACATAAAGTCTAAGTGCCAATAGCTGCGGCGAAATTCTCCGTCCGTGATCGTGTGATACCCCGCCGCTTTCTGCTCGCCGATGAGTTTTGTAATCTCATCATTTTCCACTTTCGTCAAGTCATCTCTTGTAATCGTTCCCTCGGCGTACTCGGCTCTCGCCTTCTTTAACACCTCTGGTCTTAAAAAACTTCCCACAAAATCATATCGAAACGGTGCATTCTCTCTGTACATATCCAAGTCCTCGCTCTCGTCATTTTCTGTACCTTATTACACCACAATGCACGCTTCTTGTAAAATATCGAAAAATATCACTTTGCTATAATGAAAAGTTATTGCAGACCGTGTATTTCTTCAAAGCTTCCAGATAATACGCGCCAAGTCGGCTCAAAATCGCCTTCCTGTGCGTCACCACGCCGATGTGCATCTGCCCTTCCGCCAAGAGTGGCACGGCGACGATCTGTTCTCCATTGAGTTCTTTGTCGATCACACCGCTGCATACCGTATAGCCATTGAGTCCAATCAAGAGATTAAACAGCGTGGCGCGATCCATCACACGGATATTTTTGGAGCGCACCACGGTGCTGAAGATCTCCTCGGAAAAGTAGAACGAGTTGTGTTCGCCCTGCTCGTAGGAGAGATACGGATACTCAGCCAGATCTTCCATTGTAACCGCCGTCTGCTTTGCCAAGGGATTGCCCGTGCTCACAAAGATGTGCGGTTTTGCGGTGAAAAGCTCCGTAAACCGCAGGTCATTCGCCTTTATGAGCTTCTCAATCACCGCCTGATTGAACTCGTTGTAGTAGAGAATCCCGATCTCGCTCTTCATCCGCGCCACATCATCAATGATGGCATACGTCTGTGTCTCCCTCAAACTGAAATCGTACTCTTCCCCGCCCCACTCCTTAATCAGATCCACAAAGGCATTCACCGCAAACGAGTAATGCTGGGTGGAGACGCGAAACTCCTGCTTTCCGCCTGCGCGGGTCTTGTATTTTTCTTCCAGAAGCGTCGCCTGTTCGAGCACCTGTCTCGCGTATCCGAGAAAGATCTCACCTTCTTTTGAGACCATCACGCCTTTGTTTGTGCGGTCAAAAATCGTGATTTTCATCTCTTTTTCCAGCTCTTTGATCGACTTTGTAAGGCTTGGCTGAGACAAAAACAAGGTCTTGGCCGCCTTGCTGAAGGTCCCTTCCTCCGCGACTGCCACAATGTATCTTAGCTGCTGTAATGTCATCGCACTCTCCGTTTATTTTAAATCTTCTTCCCAGCGTTTCTTGAACAAAAATACCACTTCTTTGTCTGGATTTATGATACAAAAAGACACCCCGAACCTAAGCTCGAAGTGCCTTCTTTGTTCTGTCTAAAAATACTTCTTACTGCCCCAAAGATTGCTCTTCTTCAGGTCCAGATATTCGTTGTAGGCTTTTTCCAAAATCTGCTTTTCGTTGGAAAACTTGAGCAGATGATAGGCCTCATAGAACTTATAATACCCGGAATCCAGAAAATATTCTTCCCGCTGTGGTTTACTGTAATAGCTGTCAGCCATCATCAGATACCAATGCACATCCTTCTCCACCACGTCCTGGGGCGTGTTGAACGAATATTGGCTCTTGCCAATGTATTTGATGATGGAGGCGCTGACTCCCGTCTCTTCTTTCACTTCACGCAGAGCCGTCTCTTTGTATTCCTCTCCCGCTTCTACAGTTCCCTTGGGCAGAACCCAGCCTTCATACTTGTTCTTGTAGTTCTTGTACAGAACCAGGATCTTCCCTCGAAATATCACCACACCGCCGCAGCTCGTTGCCTCAATCATTGCAATTCCTCCCGGTGTTGGTTGTTTTTCCGGTGCAGGCGAATATCGCCGCCCGCATCATAACTGGTTACTAGTATACAACTTTTGGGAGTGATATGCAAGTGTAATCATTTTTCCTCGTTCATGCCAAGGAAGATCTTCTCCGCCGTGATCGGCAGTTCGCGAATACGGACGCCAACCGCATTTTCCACGGCATTGGCGATCGCCGGAGCCGGAGTATTGATGACGACCTCTCCGATGGATTTCGCGCCAAACGGGCCGTTCGGCTCATAGCTGCTCTCAAATTCCACGCGCACCGTTCCAACGTCCAGGCGGCTCGGAATCTTGTACTGCATCAGAGAATTTTCGTAAAGTTTTCCCTTTTCATCGTAAGTCACATCCTCGTAGAGTGCCATTCCGATGCCCTGAGCAAGGCCACCCTCGGTCTGTACGCGCGCCAGATTCACGTTCAGCGGCGTTCCACAGTCCACAACCGCCGCATAGTTGACAAGTGTGATCGCACCCGTCTCCAAGTCGATCTCAACCTCAGCCGCGCCTGCCATAAACGGCGGCGGGGAAGTCGGAGAGCTGTGAGACTCGCAGGCAGAGAGCACGTCGCTGTTAAAGCCCTGAGAGCGGTTTGCGATGTCCTTGATCGTGATAAAGACCTCCGGCTCGCCGTCCACAACCGGAACAAAAACCTTCTTTCCGTCAAACTCAAGCTCCTCTTCGCTTCGTCCCAGATACTCCGCCGCCTTTGCCAGAATCTTCTTCTTTAAGCTCTCGCACGTCTTGATGACGGCATTTCCCGTCAGGAAAGCGGTACTGGAGGCATAAGAACCGGAATCATACGGGGAAATGTCGGTGTCCGCACCGTAGACCACGATGTCGTCCAGCTCGCATCCCAAACACTCCGCCGCAACCTGTGCAAGCGTCGTATCGCATCCCGTTCCCATGTCCGCCGCGCCGATCGTCATTGCGTAGAATCCGTCGTCATTGATCTTGATGGAAACGCTCGCCACGTCCACGCCCGCAATCGCAGAACCCTGCATGGAGAGTGCCAGACCAACACCTCGCACCTTGCCGTTGCCAAGATCTCTTCTGGGGTACTTCTCATCCCAGCCGATCATCTCTTTTGCCTTTGCAAGACAGCGGTCAAGCGCGCAGCTCTTTGCCGTCTCACCGTAGTAGGCAGGCATCACATCGCCTTCCCGCACCATGTTCTTCTCGCGAAGTTTTGCGGGCTCCACACCCATCTTGTGCGCCAGCTCATCCACCGCAGACTCCACGGCAAACTGTCCCTGCGTCGCTCCGTATCCTCGGTACGCGCCCGCGCTCATCCGGTTCGTGTAAACCACGTCGTAGGAAAAACGGAATGCCTTTGGCGTGTGGTAGAGCGGGATAGACTTGTGTCCAGACAGACCGACCGTCGTCGGACCGTGCTCGCCGTAAGCACCGGTGTTGGATAATGTATACACGTCAATCGCCTGGAATGTTCCTTCCTCGTCACAGCCAAGGCGCACACGCACCTGCATCTCGTGGCGCGGAGAGGAAGCAATCTGTGTCTCGTAGCGGCTGTAAATCATCTTTGCGGGCTTTCCGGTCAGCCAGGTCACAATCGCCGGGTAAACCTCTGCCACAACCGTCTGCTTCGCGCCGAAACCGCCGCCGACTCTGGGCTTAATCACGCGGATCTTGGACTTTGGAATGTTGAGCGCGTTTGCCAAGATGCGGCGCGCATGGAAGACGATCTGTGTGGAGGCAACCACATTTAAACGACCGTAAACATCCATGTAGGTGAAGGCGCGAAACGTCTCCATCATCGCCTGCTGACACGCCTTGACATGGTACGTCTCATCCACCACATAGGCGCATTTTTCCAAAATTGCATCCACGTCCCCGGACTCTTCCTTGCCGCAGGCGCACAGGTTTCTCTTATTGTCCGCGCCCACGTTGCAAAGTGCCTTCCAGTTCTCTTCCGGGTGCACCAAGATGGGATTGTCCTTTGCCACAGTCGGATCGAGCACCGCCTCCAATACCTGATACTTGACCTTGATGAGCTTCATCGCGCGCTCCAGGGCAAGCTCGTCTGTTCCTGCAAGAATTGCCACTGCATCGCCCACAAAGCGCAAGCGGCGATCCAGAATCAAACGGTCATACGGGCTTGGCTCCGGGAAGGTCTGTCCCGCCATCGTGAAGCGTTCCTGCGGAACGTCCTGCCACGTCAAAATGCACTCCACACCGGGGATCTTCTTTGCGACGGCGCAGTCGATCTCCTCGATCAGCGCGTGTGCGTGGGGGCTTCTAAGTACCTTAACGATCAGACAGTCCTTTGGGGAAATGTCCTCGGTGAACACCGGTTTTCCTGTCACCAGAGCCATCGCGTCCTTTTTCATCACCGGCGCGCTCACTACCCGGTAGTTTCTCTTCTTCTCCATCAGACTGCTGCTCCTTCCTGTTCTTTTTTATATGCCAGAAACTTCTTTACCGCGCGAAGCTGGGACATATATCCCGTACAGCGGCACAGATTTCCCGCCAGATACTCCTTGATCTCCTCCTCGGTCGGGTCGTCTAACTCCCGCACCATCGACAGCACATTCATGATAAATCCGGGGCTGCAAAATCCGCACTGCTCTCCGCCCTCATTTGCGAGGAAGGTTCCGAACTCCTTTGCCTGCTCCTGGAGTCCCTCCATGGTGCGGATATGACGTCCGTCGGCGCGCATTGCAAGCGTGGAGCAGGAAAGAACCGGCTTTTTGTCCATCCAGATCGTGCACAGACCGCAATTTGCCGTCTCACAGCCGCGCTTTACGCTCGTACATCCCAATCTTCTGAGCACGTCGATCAAGAGCTCGTCCGCGCGCACTTCTGTCTGGACATTTTTCCCATTTAATCGAAATTGAACGTTCATCTTCCCACTCCTTTCCCGGTCAGCTGCTCCATCAGCCGCCGCACATACACTTCTGCCAGCTTTTTGCGGTACGCGCCGCTTCCTCTGCTGTTGGAGCCATAGGTAAACTCCGCCGCAGCCTCCTTTGCCATCTGTGCGAGGCTGTCGTTTCCGTCATCAATAATCTCAACCAGAGCAGCCTTTGCAGGTCTCGCGCCGACCGACACATACCAGCGGTCTGCCAGTCTGGACACGCAGCAGGCAAGCAACGGGAAATCCGTCTGAGAATTTCTCTGGGTGATGTAGGCTGCCTTGCGCTTGTCCTTGCGGATGATGAGGCGCACGAGAATGTCCTTGTCGTCACGGCTGACGGGTCTTTTTGCAAACTCCGCGATGGGGATGATTCCGCCGTGATGCAGCTGCACCTGACAGTCCAGAGCCATCATACAAGTCAGAATATCCGAGAAGCCGAAGCGTCCAAAGATACTTCCTCCCACCGTTGCACAGTTGCGAAACTGCACGCCGACAATGTGTTTTGTACATTCCTTGAAAATGTTGTTAAAATACGCATTCAGTCCCGGATGCGTCTCCAGCTGACGCAGCGTACACATACACCCGATCTGAAACTCCTGTGGCGTCTCCTCAATCGTGTCCAGCCCAAGTCCAGACAGATCCACGATCACTCGCTTGGTGTGGGACGTCATCTTCAGCCATGCCATTCCGCCTACCACAACGCTGCTGCGCTTCTTGCACAGCTCATAGGCTTCGTCCAGATCCTTCACCTTCACATAATCTTCCGCTCGGAACACCAGCCTGCCTCCTTTTTTCCTCTGTTTGATCTTATTGTTATCCTTCCATTTATCGGTAAAACGCGCCATTTTTCAGCGCTTTACCGCAAAACGTTCCCATTATAGCATTCCTGTCTGCGTTTGCCAATATGGAATCGTTATACTAATGTGGAAATATCGCTTTTGGTTTCACCTTTCTTTCGGGCAACGGGCAACAATTTCCTAAAATCACGAGTTTCCGAGGTACAAATCAAAGAGCTTTCTTGCAATCGGGGCAGCCTGCTTGCCGCCGCTTCCGGATTCCTCGACGATCACCGTCACCACAAGTTTCGGGGATTCTGCGGGCGCGAATCCCGTAAACCAGGCGTGCGTCTCCTTTCCGCTCTCAAACTCCGCCGATCCCGTCTTTGCGGCAACCGTGTACGCGTCCGTTCGCACCGCAGATCCCGTTCCGTCCGTGACGACCGCGCGCATCAGCTGCGTCAGATTCGCCGCTTCCTGCGCCGTCATCAAGCTCTTGGAAGAAATTGGCAAGAACTTCTTAATCTCCTGACCACCGGCATTTTCCACGCGATCGAGAAGGTACGGCTGCATCAATGTTCCGCCGTTTGCGATTGCCGCCGTGATCATCGCATTGTGCATCGGCGTGATCTGCGTCGCGCCCTGCCCCATCGAGGTCTGGAGAATCTCCCAGGTGTCCGCCCCCGGCTTCATCGCAAACGAACTCTGCTTGTAGTTGATTCCGGAAAGCGGCAATTCCTGTCCAAAGAGCAGGTCACTCGCTGTTTTGGAAAATAATTCCAGATCGAGTGTGAGACCGAGACTTGCAAATGCTCCATTGCACGAGTTGGCAAACGCGTGTAGGAAATCCTGATGCCCATGTGCCGTACCGTGGTAGCAGCGAATCTTATACTCTCCGTTCGTGTAAAGACCGTTGCAATCGTACTCGTAATCCTGCCAGCCGGAAGGATTTTCCCGCATATACTCCAGTGCCGTCACGATCTTAAACGTCGAACCCGGAGGGTATAGTCCCTGTGTGGCGCGGTTTAAGAGCTGTCCGGAGGTGTTATCCGAACTTGTGAGAGCTTCCCAGTCCGCCGCAATCGTGTTCGGATCGTATCCGGGCTTTGAGACCATGGCAAGAATCTTTCCCGTATCCGGCTCCAGCGCGATCACCGCCCCGCGCCGATTTCCGAGCGCGTCGTATGCCGTCTGCTGAAGATCTGCGTCAAGCGTCGTGTAGACATCATCTCCCAGATTCTTCTCCCCGGAAAGCTCATTGACGGTCTGCTCAATCAAGTTCACATGGGAAGTCAAGAGGTAAAAGTTTGCCAAAGACTCAATCCCCGTCTTTCCTTTGGAAGAATATCCCACCACATGGTCGAACACGCTTCCTTTCGGGTAGACGCGCGTCTCATTTCCGGCTTCGTCCACCTGCGTCGTTGCAAGAACCGTCCCGTCATTTGCCCGAATATCGCCGCGAATCACGCGGTCGGTAAAACTGTCGAGTCTGGAATTGTAGGAATTGTTGATCACCGTCTCGCTCTCTACGGTGAGAAAATATCCCTGATAGACGACAAGGCCGAGAAAGAGCGCGATCATTGCATACGCCAATTTTAAGATATTTTTGTTTGCCCTGGGGTTTGGATCCGCCTTCTTCAACGTTCCACCTCCTCTTCTTCCAGTTCCTCCTCATCGTTTCGTTTGAGAATGTAGAGTCCCTGGATGATTCCAAATAAGATAAAGGTGCTAAACACCGAACTTCCGCCGTAGCTGACCAGAGGAAGCGTCACTCCGGTGGACGGGATAAACTTCGTCACGCCGCCCACAGTCAAAAAGACCTGAACCACATACTCCAGTCCCAGTCCCAATGCGAGCAGCTTATAAAACGACGCCTGCATCCGCGTCGCAATCATCATGAATTGCAAAAAGCATCCCAGACAGATGAGGAGCACGCAGATTGCAAAGATTCCGCCAAACTCCTCAAAGATCGCCGCATAGATAAAGTCCTTCTCCACAACCGGGATCTTGTTCGGCATTCCCTGGCTCAGTCCCATCCCAAGCCAACCGCCAGTTCCGATCGCAAAGAGCGACTGTGTGATCTGGTATCCCTTGTTTGCAATGTCTGACCACGGGTCCTGCCACGCCTCCACTCTCCGGCGCACATGATCAAAGAGCTGATAGGCAAGCACCGCCGCCGCACTTCCGCTTACAAGTCCGCCAAACAGGTAAATCCACCGTCCAGTCGCGACAAAGAGCATACAGATGTACGTCAAAAAGAAGATCAGCGCGCCTCCCAAATCTTTTGAGAGCACAAGAATCACCACATGAATCGCGGCAAACACGGATGTGAGAACAACGGTTTTCCATTCCAGAGACTGGTAAAACATGGAAGCGACAAAAAAGACAAACGTGATTTTCACAAACTCCGACGGCTGGATGGAGATCCCGCCAAAGGTAAACGAAAGCTGCGCCCCAAAGCTCGTATTTCCAGCAACAAGTACACTAAGAAGAGCCGCAATGCCAAGCCCGGCATACAGCCACTGCAACCGATAAAGCTGCCACACCCGCTCCATCACAAGCGGAATCAGCCAGCAGATCGCCGCACTGATGACGACAATCGTAAATTGCTTCACTGCCCGATCCATCGACAAGCGGCTGAGCATGATAAATCCCACGCACAGCAGCATACAGGTATTATTTAACAGCAGTCTGGACACGTTTCGGTAGATCAGCCGATATAGGAAAATGTAGCAGAGAAAAAAGATGACCTGCGCCCCATAAAACGCCAACAGTTCCATCTGCTTTCCCTGGTCGCCTGCCTTTAAGACAAGCACCAGGTAAGCCAGAAAATGGATGAGGAACATACAGCGGTTCTGTCTGGCGCACACCTTCCACTTTCGCTCCAGATCCGGAAAGGAAAAGAAGCGAAAGTTGGAGTAGGTGTAGATTGCCATCAAAAAAATCATCAAATATTTCGAGATCTCGACAGTCAGATTGATCAATCGCCTTCACCTCACATTACTTACTGGACACCTCTTCTGAAATGTCCTCTTGTAAAATCTTTGATCGGCTGTTCTGTCGGAGCCTCGTGTAAAAACTCCTGCGAAAATGCGGCAATCACCTGCTCCGCCTCTGCCCGGCTCTCCGTCGTCAAGTTGAGTCGGATCGCATCCGGGCACAGCCGTTTTACCGCGCCGTCAAGCCCAAGCAGGGAGAGCGGCGAGGCGTTATAAATCGTATTGTAGCAAAACGCACAGTGGTTTTTCACCGGAAGCTTCGCACCTGTGCGGTCTTTTAAGAAGAGCGTCACCGGCTTTTTCGTGCATCCCTTCGTCGTCTTCTGAATGCACTGCGCGGAAACCATCATCGGAAGCCGCCCGTAGACCACAAGCTCTGACGAAACCGCGCTCTCACCAAGTGCGCGCGCCACCGGAGTGAGCTCTGCGGCATTTAACTCAAACGGAAGCGTGATCACAGACGCCCCCAGTTTCTCGTAGAGTGCAACCGTCTCCTGATTCCAGCAATACACGCCCGCATCGAGCATCATCTTTGCATCGGGAAGTGTTTCGCGAAGCCAAGAAATCTCGTCCATGCTGCGAACCAATACGCCGTCAAATCCAGCCTCAGATAAGCGTGCTTGGTTCTTTTTGAAAAACGCTCTCGCATGGCTGCGAAAGATCTGCGGAAGCGCGAGAAAGCACTGCTTCCCGTTCTTGTGACAGGCAGTGACACACTCGTCCCATCGCTGCGCCCCAAACTCCCCGGCAGCTTCCAGATAGATTCCCGAAACGTCCGGCGAATGAAGAGCTGCCTCAAATTGGGAAACGGTCTCCGCCGACACAAACATTCGCGGCGTTTCTGCCTTCTCTTTTCTGGAAAATGCTTCTGGTTCGGATTGCACCGCACACGGCTCCGGTCTTCTTGACTGCTCCAGGATCGCCTGCGTGAGTGCTTCCAGCGCGTCTCTTCTGAGCTCATTGAGTGCCTGAATCGGAAGAAATCCCGCGCCCTGCATCTGAATGGTAAGACCGGAGAATGCGAACGGAGTATTTCCTGTTTTTTCCAGCTGTTTTTGTACTTTCTCCTCGCTCAAGGGCTGCTTCTGGGCGGGCAAAACGACCTGTCCTGCCACGCTCACCGTAAGATCGGGATCATTTTCCAGAGAGAGCGTCAAGCTTGCAGGCTCTCCCACGGTGAGAATCGCCTGTCCGCGAATCGCCTCTTTTGGCTCGGTCTGCACATACGTCTCATCGAGGTAATCAAAGAGTTCCTGGTTTGCCGGACGAAACGCCGGTTTCTCGCCCAGAGCAACCATGTCTCGCCCATTATGCGCCTGATAGTAACCCTGCGTGAATCCGCCGCGGTCAAAAAGATCTGACAGGTTCTTCTTGTCCTCCGGTTCCACATAGAAGCCGTCTCTTCCGTATTCCAGATAACGGTCAACGTACTTGCGGTAAATACTCACCACGCCTGCCGTGTAGCGCGGGCTCTTCATCCGCCCCTCAATCTTTAAGGAATAGATTCCTGCCTCTGCCATGTCGGGAATCAAGTCCAAGGTGCAAAGGTCTTTTAAGTTGAGAAGGTAGCTCGGCTTTCCGGATGTATTCGTGCCGTCCCCTGCCTGATAGGGCAGGCGGCAGGGCTGAGCGCACCGACCACGGTTTCCGCTTCGCCCGCCGATCAGACTGCTCATCAAGCACTGACCGGAGTAACAATAGCAAAGCGCGCCGTGGACAAAACTCTCAATCTCCACATTCGTGCGGTTGTGAATGGCGCGGATCTCTTCCAGAGAGAGTTCTCTTGCCGTCACCACGCGGCTCGCGCCAAGTTCTTCTAAGAGTGCCGCTCCGTCCGGGCCAGTCAAAGTCATCTGCGTGCTTGCGTGAATCTCCAGTCCCGGAAAATGTTCCCGGATAAACGCCATCGCGCCCAGATCCTGGACAATCACCGCATCGAGTCCTTCTTTGTAGTAGGGAAGCAGATAGTCATACAGTTCCCCCATCTCGGACTCCTTAAACAGCGTGTTCACGGTCATGTACAGCTTTCTGCCGTGAAGATGGGTGTAATCAATCGCCTCCAGCACGCCTTTCTCGTCCGGGTTGTCTGCGTAGGCTCTCGCGCCAAATCGCGTTCCACCCATGTAAACGGCGTCCGCACCGGCAGACACCGCCGCCTTCATGCTCTCAAACGATCCGGCTGGTGCTAAAACTTCTAATGTTGTCTTTTTCTTTGTCATCGTATTGTTCTACCTTTTTTTATGTCCATGCAGTCTTGCCGCCCGTGCCGCAGCCAGAGCGCGGGAAGCAAGTTCCGCCTGCGTCATTTTCCGGGGAGCCGGGGCAGGGGTGGAAGTTTCCTCTGGCTGAGGCTTTACATCTGCGTCAGAATCCAGTTTTTGGGAATCTTCTGTATCCGGCTCGTCCTGCGTTTTCTCAGAAACCACGTTTTCGCTGTTCTCTTCTTCGCGCACGTCCGAAATCTCGCGCTCGACGTTTGCGTCGCCCGCCTCTTCGACAGACTCGACGGCATCCTCAGTTGACTCTTCCTCCGGTTCTGGCTCGACAATTATGTTCTCGGTTTCCGCTTCTGCATCCATATCAACATCCAATTTCTGGGAATCTTTCGTTTCTGCCTCTGCATCTTCCTCCGACGCATCTGTACTCTCAGCTTCCGCCGCCTCTTCGGCATCCTCGGCAGTATCTTCTTTTCGATCTATCTCTTCAAGCGTTTTTTCAATCGACTCTTCGTCTGCCTCTGTACTTACCTCTTCTGCCTCAAGCTCGGCTTCTTCACTCACACGTTCCGCTGCATCGGTTTCGTCTGCTTCTACGTCTGCGCGCTCGTCCGCTTCCATCGTTTCTTCGCTCTCGACTTTTGCGTCGTCCGCCCCTTCGACAGACTCTTCCGTATCCTCAGTTGTCTCTTCCTCCAACTCCTGCTCGGAAGTTACGTTCTCGCCAGCTGGCTCAACTTCCAGTTTCTGGGGATTTTCAGTTTCCGCCTCTGCCTCTTCCTCCCTCAGCGCGTCTTTTGCCTCCTCGCTGAGCAGCTCCTCGGCGTCGTTTTTGGCAGCTAAGACCGCAAGACGGGCTGCCTCCTCAGCAAGTACGCGGCGGGCGGCTTCTGCCTTCTCTCTTGCCGCCTGCTCCGTCGCAAGCAAGACGCGAACCTCTGCCAGCTCCCGCTTTGCCTCGTCCGCTTCTTCTCTTGCAATCCGCTCACTCTCTCTTGCCTCGTCGCGCTCCCGCTCCGCGTCCCTTGCTCGCTGTTCGAGCTTTCTGCGATTTTGGCTTATCTTATCCATCTCATCCTGAATCGCTTCCAGCTTCATCTGGCTGTTCACCAATTCATGCTTGATGCTGTAACTCTCACGCTCCAGCTCATCGCGCTGCCGCTGCGCCTCTCTTGCCTGGTCGAGTGCCTTAAAGTAATCATCCGCCATATTGAGCTCCGCCATGGCAACCTGATACTCCTCACTCTGCTTCGTAAATCCGGGCAGTCTGCGAAGCATATTGTTCTTCTCATTCACATAACTCGCCGTTCTCTGGAGGTAGCTCTCATCCTCCGCCCCGCCCAGCGTGTAGATCTTACCGTCAATCAATACCTGTGTATAATTCTTGGAATCCATCTGTATCTCCCATATTTTCCCAAAAAGGGGTGGCATCGTCTCTCTGTTTCTCACATTTCCAGCCCAAGATGATGATAAGCCGTCGCCGTCGCCATCCGTCCTCTGGGCGTTCGGTTAATCAGCCCATTCATCAATAGATACGGCTCATACACATCCTCAAGCGTTCCCGAATCCTCTCCGAGCGCGGCAGCCAGCGTTTCAAGACCAACCGGACCGCCAGAAAACTTCTCGATAATCATGGTCAGGATATTGCGGTCATTTTGGTCAAGCCCCAGCTTATCCACATCCATAATATCAAGCGCGAAGTCCGTCACCTCCCGCGTGATCACGCCGTCATACTTGACCTGAGCAAAGTCACGCACCCGTTTGAGTAAGCGGTTTGCAAGACGCGGCGTTCCGCGCGATCTTCTTCCAAGTTCAAGCGCGCCCGACTCGTCAATCTCCACGCCGAGCACCTTGGCGGAATTGCAAATGATCACTTTTAATTCCTCCGGCGTATAAAACTCCAGCTTCTGTACCACGCCAAACCGATCTCTGAGAGGTGCGGTCAAAAGTCCGGCTCTCGTCGTTGCCCCGACCAGGGTAAAATGCGGCAGATCCAGACGAATGGAGCGCGCCGACGACTCCTTACCCAGCATAATGTCGATCGCGTAATCCTCCATCGCCGGGTAGAGCACTTCCTCGACCTGGCGGTTGAGTCTGTGGATCTCGTCCACAAACAACACGTCGCCTTCCTGCAAGCTGTTGAGAATCGCCGCCATCTCACCGGGCTTTTCAATCGCAGGTCCGCTCGTCACTTTCATGTTCGTTCCCATCTCGTTGGCGATAATCCCGGCAAGCGTCGTCTTTCCAAGACCGGGCGGCCCATAAAAGAGCACATGATCCAGGGATTCGCCGCGCGACTTTGCCGCGTCAATATAAATCTTCAGGGTGGACTTTAACTTTTCCTGTCCGATATAATCCTTCAGATATTGGGGGCGCAGTGTGGTCTCGATCTTCTCGTCCTCTGCCGTCGCCTCCGTGGTAATGATTCTGCGTTCCATCACGTTCCTCCCTGCCTTAGAACAGGAAGCGAAGAGACGCCTTTAAGACATCCTCCGCCGTACTGTTCTCTGTCACTTCCACCTGCTTTACCGCGCGGTTTGCCTCCGCGCCCGTGTATCCAAGAGCGACCAGCGCGGCAGCCGCCTCCCGCACTGCCTCCGAGACACCCGAAAGAGGAACATTTTCCTGTAAAAACCCATCCATCGGAGCGGCAAGATCCGCAAGTGCCTGATCCGGCGAAATCTTGTCCTTGAGGTCAAGAATAATCCGCTGCGCCGTCTTTGGCCCGATTCCGGGCGCACGAGAGATCGCCTTTGCATCCCCGGTCACAATCGCCATCCGCAGATTATCCGGCGTCAGCGTTGACAAAATCCCAAGTGCCGCCTTCGGGCCCACGCCATTTACCCCGATCAACTGGCGAAACGTATCGCGATCCGGCTTACTCAAAAAACCGTACAACGCCATCCCGTCCTCCCGCACCTGAAAATGCGTATAAATCACCACTTCCTTGCCCGCGCCCGGCAGCCGATCGAGTACAGACAGCGGGACGAAAATCCCGTACCCGATCCCGCCTGTCTCCACCACGATCCGGTCTTCTTCCACCCCGGCAAGGAAACCTTTTATATAAGAAATCATCCAAACAAATCCTCCATCTTGCTGTCTCTCATCATATCATAGCCCCACAACCTTTGCAAGAGATCCGAACAAACATTCGATGTTTTTTGTTGACTTCCCGCGGCAGCTGCCCTAAAATAATACCATCACCACCGCGTGGAGGAATTTTTATGATACGGATCGAACATCCCATTGATTTTTGCGATACTTACGGCTTGGAACAGATCGGCGCGCTTGAAAAGCTGCTCTTTTTTGATATTGAGACCACCGGATTTTCCGGGAACACCTCCCAGCTCTACCTGATCGGCTGCGTCTTCTTTCGGGACGGAAGCTGGCACATGATCCAGTACTTTGCCGATTCGCCACAGAGTGAGCGGGAAATATTGTGTGAGTTTTTTGAATTTTTAGAACAGTTTGAGATTCTTGTTCATTTTAACGGCGAAACCTTTGATATGCCATACCTCTTAAAACGCTGCGCCCGCCACCGCCTCCCCTACAACTTTGACCGCGTGACGAGCTTTGACATTTACAAGAAGATCCGCCCGCTCAAGGATTTTCTCGGGCTTACAAGTCTCAAGCAAAAGGCGATTGAAGCATTTTTAGGCATTTCCCGAACCGACGTCTTTTCAGGCGGCGAGCTGATCTACGTCTACCAGGACTACCTGCACTCCAAAGATGAGCGGCTCTTTCACGCCCTGATTCTCCACAACGAGGACGACTTAAAGGGAATGCCAGCTATCCTTCCCATCCTGCGCTACCCGGATCTGCTTCGCGCCCCGCTGCATCTTGTAGATCAACGTTGTATCTTCGGGGAAATGCACCGCTCGCTCACGCTCGATTTCGCGCTGCCATTTTCCCTCCCCACCCCGTTTCGAGCAGAAAACGACTGGGTAAGCCTTCACGCAGAAGGTCAAAATCTGTGCTTTTCCATCGCACTTTTTTGCGGGGAATTGAAATTTTTCTATCCAAACTACAAAGATTACTACTATCTTCCACTTGAGGACACCGCAATCCACAAGAGTGTGGGCGAGTTTGTGGACAAGTCCGCGCGCAGGAAGGCGACGGCAAAGACGTGCTACACGAAAAAAGAAGGTCTCTTCCTCCCCCAGTTTGAGCCCCTGTGGGAGCCCGCCCTGAGACGGGAGGTAAAAGACCCTCTGTCATTTGTCGAGTATCAGGAAACGCTTTTTTCCGATTCCGAACGCGCCGCTTCTTACGCGCGTCAGCTTCTTATGCAGCTTACTTCTCGGAAAGGTACATCTTCTTTGCGGTCACGATCAGCACAATAGCGGCAGCCGCAAGAATCGCGGAACCTACAAATCCCATAGTGTAAAAACCGGTGGTATCGTAGAAGTACGCGCTGATCTTGGGGCCGACGAACGCGCCGACTCCGTAGCCGATAAAGATCAAACCGTAATTGCGGTTATAATACTTGGAGCCGAAGATCATACGCACCATGGGCGCGAACACGACCAGCAATCCTCCAAAGGAAAATCCAACGAGCACGATGCACAGGATAAAGAAGGGAAGGCTCTTTGCCTGCGTCAGCATCAACATGGAACCGCCGTTGATTACCATCAAAAGAATCAGGCTGTTCCAGCCCTTCAAGATGTCGTAGATGAATCCGAATCCGATTCGTCCGCACATATTGGAGAGTGTCATGATGGAAACACACAGCGCTGCGGTCATTGCGGACTGACCGATCTGACGCTGTGCGATCGGGCTGGTAAAGGATACCATCATCGTTCCGGCAGCATTTGCAAAGATAAACATGACAAGGAGTACCCAGAATATCTTTGTCTTACACATCTCGCCCATCGTGTAATTCTTCGTGTTGAGTACCTTTGCCTGGTCAGCGGAGGGCTTCCATCCTTCCGGTTTCCAGCCTTCGGGACAGGGAACGATCATCCATGCCACAAGACCAACGCCGATGAGGAACACGATTCCCAGAATCCGGCACGTCATCTGCGCGCCGACTTTTCCGATCAATGCCTGTGCAATCGGACTCATCAAGAACGGGCCACAGGAAGCACCTGCCTGCACCAGACCGGAGATAGAACCGGAGCGGTCGGGGAACCACTTGAGTGCAGTCGGAAGGCAAGCCGGATAGATCATGCCGCCGCCCGCGCCTGCCAGCAGTCCGTAGAAAATGTACAGCTGCGGGATGGAGGAGGCAAAACCTGTGAGGAACCATCCGCCCGCAAACAGGCACAGACCAATGTAGATAGTCACTCTCGGACTGAGCTTTTCTGCCAGAGAACCGCCGATGAATCCAACAGCACAGTAGGTAAACATATAAATGGTGTATGCCAGCGCGAAGTCGGAATCGCTCCATCCAAACTGCGTGGTCAGCGGGATACAAAACAGGCTAAAATACGCCGTCGCCGAGGTAAATAAGCTCTGAATCCACACCCCGGCAAACACTCTCCAGCGTGTCGCTTTCGTGATTTTCATACTCAATCTCCTCCGTTACGCCTGAAGTGTGCCAAGATCCATGGCAACTGCACGCCCGTTGAATTTGCTCGCCGCACGGCTCGTTCCCAGCCAATAAACCATGTCGGAGATGTCCTCCACATCGAGGAAGGGCACTCCGTCATACATTTCCTGGTAATTTGCAAACTCCTTGCCGGTCAGCTCATTGATAAACTCCACATACTCCTGCGTCTCGCACATCGGCGTCTTTACCTTGGTAGGGCAGAGCGCGTTTACCAAGATTCCCTTGGTTCCCACCTCTTTTGCAAGTGTCTTGGTCAGACCAAGCACACCCCACTTTGCCATGCAGTACGTCGCCAGCTTCGGCGTTCCGTACAGACCGCTTGTGGAGGAAATGTTGATGATTCTGCCAAAACCCTGCTTTAACATATATTGAGCGGCATACTTATCGGTGCGCCACGTTCCAATCAGATCCACGTTGATGACCTTCTCGACCTGCTCGTCCGTCAGCTCCCAGGTATTTCCAAAATTGATCACGCCAGCATTTGCAATCACAACGTCAATCCGTCCAAACGTCTCCCATGCCTTCGCAAACAGAGCTTCCATGTCCGGGGTACTGCAAATGTTTGCCTTCACGGCAAGTACCTCTGCCCCCAGCTCCTTCAACTCGTTGATCGTCTGCACAAACCGCTCGTCCGCCGGGTCGAGCATATCTGCCAGCACCACGTTAAATCCGTTCTCCGCATACTTGACTGCGTGCGCCTTTCCCTGACCCATCGCGCCTCCAGTGATCAGAACCACTTGCTTTTCACTCATCATTCGACTCTCCTTTTTAATCGTTAAATTTATAACGTTCTCTTCAAAAAACACTATAATGCTTCAAACGGTTTGAAGGTCAAGTGGTGATTTTGCATAAAAAAGCAGGATGACTTTCGCCATCCTGCCAATTTTTTCTAAAAATTGGAATTGATTCCAGGCATCCGAATCGGAAACCACACGATATGCCAGTTGAAATACTCGTTTTGCGGCTTTGTCATGCACACAACCTGTGTCACAATGTCGCCGTCCAGTTCCAGCCCATGCTCTCTCATGTAGCGAAATCCCTCTTCCAGCCGCTGCGCGGACAGATACTGCCCGGAGCGTGACGGAATACAAGTGTGAAGGCATTGGCACGGCGGGTAATATTGCACCCGTTCATTTGCCTGCACATCTAAAAAGCTCGCATACTCCTCGTTGATCCCCATTCCAAAGTCAAAGTCCGTGTGCCCCGCCTCCAGCCGCTCTCGATAAAAGACGGCGCAGGAATAGACAAACGGCTCTTTCCTAGCCCATTCCTCGATCAACGCGAGTTCCTCTTTTTCCCGGCACAGCGTGTAATTTTTCTGCGTATTCATGCGGAAAATGCCGGGACGTTCGCGGATTTGAAACTTCCCCACGCTCGTTCTGGCATCCTCCAGCATTTCCTGACTTTGACGAATCCGCTTTAACAGATTGATCTGTCGGACAATCTCCCGCTCAATCGCCAACTCCTGCTCGCCCATCGCATCGTGGATACGAGCAAGATCGCCGCCCGTAAACAGTTCAGCGACCTCCTCCAGCGTAAAGCCGTAGCTTTGGTAATGTCTGGCACGAAGCAACATATGAAAATCCCAGGTGTTGTAGTAGCGATAACCGGTGTCCGGGTCTCTGAGCGGCTGGATAATCCCGCGGCTCTCATAATAGCGGATTGCCTCCGCCGAGAGCCCCAGGAGTTTTGCCATGGTTCCGATGCTGTACTTTTGATACATCCCCTTCCCCCATCGTATCCTTCAACCCCCTTGAAGGTTTTTTTAGTAAATCGGGTACTTATCGCACAGTTTTGTCACTTCCGCACGGATGTAATCCGCCTTGTTCTCAAAGTCTGTGGCAGCCAGCCAGATGCACTCTGCAATCTTGGGCATATCCTCTTCCTTTAAGCCGCGGGTGGTGATTGCCGGGGTACCGATACGCACGCCGGAGGTCACGAAGGGGCTTCTCGGATCGTTCGGAACCGTATTCTTGTTCAGGGTGATAAATACCTCATCGCAGCGGTTCTGAAGTTCCTTTCCGGATACCTCCATGCCGCGCAGATCAACCAGCATCAAATGGTTGTCCGTGCCGCCGGTCAGGATCTGAAAGCCCTGTGCCTGGAGCGCGTCTGCCAATGCCTTTGCATTCTTGACAACCTGGTGCTGATACTCCTTAAACTCTGGCTTTAACGCCTCGCCAAAGCAGATTGCCTTTGCCGCGATCACATGCTCTAAGGGGCCGCCCTGCGTTCCGGGGAAGATCGCCTTGTTGAAGTTGAACTTCTCAGCCGCCTCTTTGTTTGCCAAAATCAAACCGCCTCTGGGTCCGCGCAGTGTCTTATGCGTGGTGGTGGTCACAACATCCGCGTAGGGGATGGGGCTTGGATGCTCTCCGGCAGCGACAAGACCTGCGATGTGAGCCATATCCACCATCAGGTACGCGCCAACCTTGTCGGCAACCTCACGGAAACGCTTAAAGTCGATGGTTCTTGCATACGCACTCGCGCCTGCAACGATCAATTTCGGCTTTGCCTCCAGTGCAATGCGCTCCAACTCATCATAGTCGATCAGTCCCTCGTCGTTTACGCCGTAAGGAACGATGTTAAAGTAAAGACCGGAGAAGTTGACTGGGCTTCCGTGTGTCAGATGACCGCCGTGGTTTAAGTTCATGCCCATCACCGTGTCGCCGGGCTTTAACATTGCCAGGAATACTGCCATGTTTGCCTGTGCACCGGAGTGGGGCTGTACGTTTGCGTAATCGCAGCCAAACAGCTCTTTTGCGCGCTCGATCGCAATGCTCTCCACCACGTCCACGAACTCGCAGCCGCCGTAGTAACGCTTTCCGGGGTACCCTTCCGCATACTTGTTGGTCAGCACCGTTCCCATTGCCATCATAACGGGCTCAGAAACAATATTCTCAGAAGCAATCAGCTCCAGATTACGACGCTGACGACCGCACTCTTTCTGAATCGCCTCACCGACTTCTTTATCATAGCCTGTGATAAAGTCCATTACCTGATTTACCATCCAAACATCCTCCCTATATCTTGGCAAAACCGCCTATTTTTTGGCATTATACTCCCTTTCCTTTGAAACTGTCAAGAAAAAGGGCCTTTTTCAAAGCCCTTTTTCCAAGAATTATAATTCTTCTAAAATCTTTACCAGACTATCGTGCGATAAAGTAAATGCCTCCTCGCCGGTGAGCTTGCGATTCACTGCCATGCTCTTTCCGTCCTCCAATGCGGAGAATCCTGCAAAATCAGCCAGATGTGGCTCCAGAGATAAGAAGCCCTGATAACCGGAAGCCTTAAACTTTCCTAACAGTTCCTTCAACTGACCGTCGCCCTGTCCCGGAGGAACAACGGTTCCGCTCTCCCACTGGGCATCCTTGATGTGAATGTAGGAAACGTAGGGACGCATCAAGTCGTAGGCCTCCTGCGTGTTCTGATGGCACTGTACAAAGTTTGCAAAGTCAAATACTGCCTGGAAATGATCTCCATAATACGCCTGCATGATCTCCTTGCAGCGGGAAGCCACATCGCCGTAAATGTCCTTTTCATTTTCATGCAGAAGCAGCACGTCGTTTGCCTTGGCGTAATCTACCAGCTGTCCCAGACGCTCCATCACAGCGTTCTTGTAGTTTGCAGGATCTTCGCCTTCCGGCATAAAGAAGCTGAACATACGGATTCTGGGAGTCTCCATCAGATGAGCCATCTCCACGGTATGCTTGTATAGCTCCATGTGCGCCGCAAAATCATCGGTGATCTTGATCTTTCCAATCGGGGAACCGACAGAGGAAAGGTGAATGCCGTTTGCGTCCAGCTCCTTCTTGATCTCCTTTGCCTCCTCGATGGTGTATTCCACAAGACCCTTGCCGTTGACGCCGCGCATCTCGATGTGGTTCATTCCCAGCTTTTTTAATACCTCGATCTGCTTGGACAGATTCGCGTCAATCTCATCTGCAAAACCGCTTAAAATAATATTCTCGAACATAAACCCCTCCACGTTTCTTATTCTCAATCAATAGCTGTTCTCGGTGCTGAATACAACTCCGCTTCCGACTTTTACCTTGGAAGTTGCGCGGCGTTTGGTCAGCTCCTCTAAGAACAGATCTTCATCCACCGGAAGCTCCACGGTCTTATCCAACCAGGAAGAAAGGTGCATTGCGTTGGACAGGCTCAATCCACGGATGCCCTCAACGCCCTCTGCAACAAGAGGAGTTCCGTCCAGAATTCTTCCCGCAAATGCCTTCATAATGCCAACGTGCTGCTCGTTTAAGCCGTCGGTCTCGATCTCCTCAACCGTGCACTCCGGCTTGTCAAATCCACCCTTTGCCGTCTTGCAGAACTCACGCTCATTCTGAGCCAGACGCCACAGCGTCAATTTGCCGTCCTCGCAGACGAGCTTGCCCATCTCCATCGTGATCTCAAAGCGGTTCGTTCCGGGTGCGTCTCCGGTCGTCGTGATAAACACGCCCGTTGCTCCATTTTCAAACTCCAGATAAGCCGTCACATCGTCCTCAACCTCGATGTCATGCCACTTTCCGTTGTGACAGAACGCGCGAACCTTGACCGGAAGTCCGCAGATCCACTGCAAGAGATCCAGGTTGTGGGGGCACTGATTGAGCAGCACACCGCCGCCCTCTCCGTCCCAGGTTGCACGCCAGCTTCCGGAATCATAGTAAGACTGTGTGCGATACCAGTCGGTGATAATCCAGTTGACTCTCTTGATCTTTCCCAGAGTTCCACCATTTACCAGCTCGTGCATCTTGCGGTACACACAGTTGGTTCTCTGGTTGAACATCATCGCAAACACCTTATCGGAACGCTCCGCCGCCTCGTTCATCTCACGAACCTGCTTGGTATAAACGCCTGCGGGCTTCTCGCACAGCACATGAAGACCGTGCTCCAAGCCGTAGATTGCCAACTCCGGATGCTGATAGTGGGGAACTGCGATCAAAACCGCGTCGCAGACGCCGGAATCCATCAATTCCGTGCCCTCTGTAAAGATCTGTACGTCCTCCCCCAGCGTCTCCTTCGCCCACTCTCTGCGGTTCTCCAGGCGGTCAGCGACAGCTACCAGCTTCATGTTGGGCACTTTGCCCTTTAACATATTGTAGCAATGTCCCGTTCCCATGTTACCGATTCCAATGATGCCTAACTTTACCTGATCCATTTATTTTTGCTCCTTCCCATGAAATCAAATCCCCAAAGATATGTTCATTATATCGGATATTTCATACAAGTTCTTTGCTTTCCTTGGGTAAAAGTTTGCGTATCTTGCGGTTTCCATATGCAGGTCTCTGGATTTCCATTCATTTCCTTTTTATTAATATTTCAGCCATAAAAATTCTAAAATATTCATTCTTTGTTCATATTTTATTCATATATATCACTTAATATATGGCTGTTCGGTTGATATATGTTTATGTCAACTTGTTATTTGAGAGGAGATTTGATTATTATGAAGAAGAACCTGATGAAGTATGCTGTTGCAGCTGTATCTGCTATGATGATTGCCGGTGCTCTGACCGCTTGCGGAAGCTCTAACACCACCGCTACCACCGCTGAGGAGACAACCGTAGAGGAGACCACTACCGAGGAGACCACGGTTGAGGAGTCCACCGAGGCTGAGGAGTCTTCTGAGGAAGTTGCTGAGGAAGTTGCTGAGGGCGCTTCCGAGGAGTCCGCTGACGAGGAGTCCACTGAGGCTGAGGAGTCTTCTGAGGAAGAGTCCACCGAGGCTGAGTCTGTTGAGGCTGAGGTTGAGGAGACCACCGCTGCAAACTAATTGCACGAGAATCTTTCAGAATTTAAGAACCAGCCGCCACGATCCGAGGTTTCTCGCCGTGGCGGCTGGTTTTTGTATGTCAATGTAATTTCCAGTGTTTGATCACCAACTGCACACTGCGTTTTCCATTGTACTCGTTGATCGTCGGATAATAGATGATGTCGATGGTGCAACGGCCGGCGCGTTCCTGTTCAAATTGGTCTCCATCTGTGAAAATCACAGCGTCCAACGAGCATCCTCTCTCGTTCACCAACGTCAGTTTTACCACATTTCTATTTTTTCCAAATACACGGCAAAAGCGAATCGTCAAATCTTTCTGCGCAAAACTGGGCTTCTCATTTCCCTGTCCAAACGGCTCCAATCGCTCCAGTTCCTCGATCAGCTCCTCGGTGACATACTCAAACGGCAACGCCACATCAATCCAGACTTTCGGGATAAAATCTTCCGGCGTAAGTTTCGCGTTCTCGTTGAGGCGTCTGCGAAACTCAGAGACGGATTCTTCGGGAAGCGAGAATCCTGCCGCCATCGGGTGTCCGCCAAATTTTGTCAAAAGATCCTTCACCTCGACCAATCCTTCAAACATATGGTACGCCTCGATGGAACGCCCAGAGCCTTTCGCGCCGCCCTCTGCCCGCGTCAAGATTAACGTCGGCTTATGGTATTGTTCACGGATTCGCCCGGCGACAATACCAGCAAGCGATTCGTGGCACTCCGGAAGAAAGACCACCAACACCGAGTCCTGCAAGAAACACTCCTCCACAAGCTCCCTGGCGTCCTCCACGCCCTTTTGCGTCATATCTTTTCGTACATCATTGAGCGACTTTAACTCTGCCGCCAGCTCGTCTGCTTCCTGCTCATTTTTCGAGAGCAGCAGCCGCAGCGCCATCTTTGCAGTTTGAAGCCGTCCGCCCGCGTTCAGGCAAGGTCCGATCACAAACCCAATGTGGTAGGCGTTGATATTTGCCGCATCCAATCCGCAATGTTCCATCAACTTGCGCAAACCCAGATTTTCCGTGCGTCCCATACGCTTTAGACCTTCCCTGACCACAATCCGGTTCTCATCTTTCAGCGGCATCACGTCTCCAACCGTGGCAATCGCGGCAAACTCCAGGAGTGTAAGCCACTCCTCTCGCCCCACGCCGCCATTTTCGTAAAGCACCTGTATGAGCTTATACGCAACCATCGCCCCGCAGATGGATTCGTAGGGGTAGATATTGTCGCTGCGTTTGGGATTGACGAGCGCGTCCGCTGGCGGAAGCAAGTCGCGGCGCGTGCCGTCCGCAAGTTCCTCGGTCTGAATGTCGTGATGATCCGTCACCACAATCGTCATTCCAAGGCGTTTCCCCAGAGCGATCTGGTCAATCGCCGCGATTCCGTTGTCGCACGTCAAAATGGTGTCCACGTCATCCGCAGCAGCAGCCTCAATGATCGACTCGTTGATTCCATATCCGTCTTTCACGCGATCTGGAATCTCGTAATCCACCTTCGCTCCAAGCCGGGAAAGTCCCTGATACAAGATGTAGGTCGAGCAAACGCCGTCAATGTCGTAATCACCCACAATGCGGATCCATTTCCCCGCCGCGATCTTTTCCTGTAAAATGCTTACCGCCAAATCCATGTCCGGAAGCAGGTGCGGATTCCAGAGCTCATCGAGTGTGCCAAACAGGTAACGTTTTGCCTCCTCAATCGTCTCCACATCGCGGTTGCGAATGATCCGGGCAGCCACTGGACTCACGCCCAGCGCGTTTGCCCACGCATTGAAATCCGCCTTTTTTGTATACAGCATCCATTTTTCCATCATCTCATCTCCTACTATGCATTCTGTTTGGAAAATGCACTCGCCGCCGCGCCAAGAACGCCGCCAACGATTCCCGGAATCACCCATCCAAGTCCCATGGCATATCCCGGAATGTAATATAATATAGAAGAAACCGCATCGTGAAGCACTCCAAGTGTATCCACCACATGGATCAAACTGGAAATGCCGGTAAAGAGCACCACGCCCGCATAGACGAGGCGGCGCGTTTTGATCACGGGGCGCAAAAATGCCAGAGCGATCAGCGCGATTGCTACGGGATAAATCGTATTCAGCACCGGGGTTGAGAAGCGCAAAATGCCGTCCAAGCCGATATTTGCAATCAAAAGACTTGCAATGCCAAAGATCCATACCCACGCAGCGTACTTGATTTTTGGGAAAATGGTGGAAAAATACTTACTGCAACAGCTCAAAAGTCCCACGCAGGTGTTAAAGCAGGCAATCAAAAAGATCAGCCCCAAAAGCGCGATTCCCACTCGCCCGAACAGTCCATTTGCCATAAATGTCAACACACGCGCGCCATTTTCCATCGCCACATTCATACCGCCGGCCGGCAGTCCCACCCAACTTAAAGCCGCATAGACGGCTGCCATCAAAATTCCGGCAATGATACCGGAGAGAATCGTCTCGCGAACCAAGGAATGTTCCTCGCTCACGCCACGCGCCTGGATGTTTAAGGCAATGATGATTCCAAAGTTCAACGCAGCCATTGTGTCCATGGTCTGGTATCCCTCAAGAAATCCTTTCACCGCAGCACCGGACTCATAGCCGCCGGTCGCCTCCCCCGCCGCGCCCATAGGCCAGACGAGACACCCGGCAAAGATCACCGCAATTAACACCAAAAGCGTTGGGCAGAGAATCTTTCCCAACCGATCCGTCAATTTATCTGGGCGCATTGCCATCAGCATTGCCACAGCAAAGAATACCACGGAATAGACCGTTCGCAGCCCTCCGCCAAAAACGGAAGCATTTTCCACCCAGGGCAGAACCGCCATCTCAAAGGAGGTACTTGCGGTTCTCGGAATCGCCACACATGGACCGATGGAGAGGTAGATTAAGAGTGTGAAAATGGCGGCAAACTTGGGGTGCACCAGTCCCGCCAGCTGCTCCAGTCCGCCGGTTTTTGCTACCGCAGCCACGCCTAAAACGGGAAGCCCCACGGCACTCAGGCAGAATCCAGCGAGTGCGGGCCACATCTTCGTCCCCGCCTGTGCTCCAAGAAACGGCGGAAAGATCAGATTTCCCGCCCCAAAGAACATCGAAAATAAGGTGAGGGCAACTAGAATCCTGCCCCGCATCGTCAACTTTTGTCCTGTCATTGGAATTTACCTTTCACATTACAGATTATCTGCGTCAGAGTTTCTTGAAATCCTGTATAAAGCAAAAACCCCGCAACCACGATAGTTGCGAGGTTCTTATATGCGCCAGAGAAGATTCGAACTCCCGACACTACGGTCCGTAGCCGTATGCTCTATCCAGCTGAGCTACTGACGCATTCGCTGTTTCCTCAACAGCAAGGACAATTATAATCGCTTCCATTCAAAATGTCAATAGCTTTTTGAATTTTTTTTAAAAAAGTTTTTATCAGAGGATTCCATACTGCTTGTAGTACATTTTTCTGAGCTCCGGGTTCGTGCTCACCTCAGAGATTTTATCGTATTCCTGCCGCTCAATCAAGATCTGAATCAAGCGCGCAAGCCGCTCTTCCCCACGGTTTTCTCCGCGTGCTTCTCCAATCGCAATTCCTTTTTGCTCGATTCGATCCAACACTTCACACATATTCTTCGGCTCTCCTTTCTCTGCTTGATTGCAAACTTCCTCAAAACGCTGATCTCGTGTCATCACACTTAACAGCTGGAGTGTTTCCTTTATTCTACTATCCCCATCCTGCAATTTCAATGCCGTGCCGCAGAGTCCCCGCTCTATCCTCTCCTTCCAGCCCGCTTCTCTTGTTTTTAGTGGACAAGATCTCAAGAAAGTGCTACAATGAAAGAAACCATGTAAGAGGAGGAAAACCAAAAAGCAAAAATCGACATAATTTTAAGATTTTTGTAAGATTTTGTAGTTTCTATTTTTCAACTAAATTCTCTTTTTTAATGTAAAAAGGAGGATTTTAGTTATGGAAATCACAACAATCTCTGAAATGGTCAAAAGCTACAAAGCCGGAAATCCAAATGCAATGGAAGATGTTTGGGTACAAATGCAGCCTCTTTTACGAGGTACTGCCAATAAGACATTCTTCATGGAACTTGATGATGCTTATCAGGAATACTCTAAGGCTTTGATCGAAGCGATCATCAAAATCCCTGAATGCAACAACGACGGGCAGTGCATCACTTACTTTCAGATCTGCATCCATAATCGGTTTTGTAGTCTCTGCCATCGTCGCGAAAAGATTTCTGCTGAGTTCTTATGTGATAATGAGTTGTTAACTGAAATAGTGAGCTGTTCCTCTTCCTATAATCAGGCTCTGTTTGAGGCTGATCTTCAACGGTATATCAACCAAATTGCATCCGCAGGCAAGCGGAAAATTGCAGAACTTTTGTTTTTGAAACACAGCAGCTCTTCTAAAATTGCAAAAACATTAGAGCTTTCTCCCTAATACGTCAATCGTATCAAGCGAGAGCTTTACAAAGATTTTGCAAACTATTACCTTTGAGTGTTTTGAGTAAAAATGCTGTGGTGAAAGCCACAGCATTTTTTAGATTTTATCATAGAAGGAGGAACCCTAGATGTCTTGCTCAAACTTTGAAACAAACGCTCCAAAAGAAGTGTTATACGAGACCACAGGAAGAGTGAAGGATATTCAATTTCAAAAAATAGTTCTTATTTCTTATCGAAAGTATATCCTTTTTCTAATTTCTATGTGTTTATTTTCGCTCACTATTTATGAAAATCCTTTTGATCATTTTGTTTTGTTTTTTTCTGTGATTTTATTTGAATTTTTTTTAATGTTTTATATCGTTAGTAAACATACGCAATTCATATATCGCCTTCTAAGTGGAACGAGAATGAAAAATTGTATTTTTCACACTTATTTCTGCACAGATGGAATCTATTATAACATTTCACGCAAAACAGAAGAATACTATGTTCCATATCATGATATTATTATGATTCTAAAAAGGAAATCGCTATATACTATTGTGGCAAAAAATCGCGTATCGGGAGAAGTTACATTTATCCCAGTCAGTACAGATTCATTTGACATCCAAACGCTTACAGCTTGGATGCACTTCATAAAAAGGAGAAAACGCAATGGATAATTTTCAATTTCAAACATTCGGAACGCTAGATATATCAGAATTAAAGGCAAAAAAGCGCAGCTTTTTCAGGTTTTTTATTATGATTTTCCATATTTTCGCTTTATTATTTCTTTTTTTGTACGCTCTTAAAAACGAGTTCTATACACTTGCATTTTTCATGTATTTTTTTTGTGTTTTCATCTATCACTCAAGAATACGTATTGCATTAACCTCTACAAAATGCATCCGATTTCTCACCAAAAAGTTACTTATTTCTTTTTACGATGATCAAGCAGTTGTCCATGAAGAGTCCGGTATGCAAATATTGGAAGTCGATTACAAAAAAATCATCGAGATCTTTATCCTGCCCTCTCAATATGTCCTTTTCGACCGCGACGGATTTCTTCTTCCCATCTCAAAGGAATCGTTTTCCTCGGAGGAAGAATATCTTTCGTGGATTCGCTTTATGAAGGTGAAACATCGTTGGATCTGGATTCACTAGAAACTCGGAGTTGTCCACACGACAACTCCGAGTGATTTATCTACCCAAAAATACTTGGTCCTTTCAGTAATAAAGCCTCTAAACCTGCTGTAATACCAGCAATCAAATTAGACGCCGCCAAAAAAGCAACAACCAAAATTATAATTCCACTTGCTACTGTTTTTTTATTTTCCTCCCAAAACGCAAGCACTTTCTCGACAATTTTTGAATCATCTGAGCCCTTTCGGATATAGTAAGTATACTTTAAGCTGATCTCCGTTTCCGGATCAATCTCCAATGCCGGGGACTTAGCTGCGATGCTCAAATAAGCCCATTCGCCCTCCTCGTCTTCCGTAAATCCCGCTTCGCAAACGATTCGCCCATCACCAATTGTGGCATTGATGCTTGTAAACGTATCAAATACCATTTTTACATTCTTTGCGTCAAACTTCATACCATCCAGCGCGATTCCAAGCTTATCTTCGATGGAAGCCTCTCCAGAAACCTTTCCCTCTTTTACGTCTATAACAACAGAAACCGGATTCTGCTCACTTTGATCGAATAATGTCGTATCGGCACAAACTTCTACAACTACCTTCTCATTTGGCGATAACATCGTTTCATATTCCTGATTCAGCTGAAGGTTTACACTTGGCAGTGGGATGGAACAGTTCTCGCAAAACTCTCGAAGCATATCTAGTGCTGCAGACTCAATCTCCTCCTGCGTCGGAACTTTTGTCTCTGCAATCGGCGTTCCAAAGTTCTCTCCATAACCGTCAATCGCCACATTCGTACGGCTGTAAGTGCGCCGTTCCACTTTATCGCTTGCAGTATTTCCCTCAATCGTAACAACGGTGTCCTCGTCTCCATCCACAACAATGCCGGTATGCGATACGCGCAGAGCGGAGAAATTATAAAAGAAAATAATATCTCCCTTCTTAGGAACGTATTCACTCTGTCTCTTATGGTATCTGTTTTTCTTCTTATACCAAGACATACCGGACGGGCACCAAGCATATTTGGGGATCAGCGCGTCAAGGAGACCTGCTTGATATGCACAATAAGAGACAAACATCGCACACCACGCGCTTCCATTCATGCCATACCACTGACCATACGGCGTAATATTGTTTGCATTATCCTCTGCAAATCCCCATGCCAGCTCATGCTCTGCAACTGCAATCAGCTTCTCCACATCATTTCCAGATGGATTGATCTGGTATTCCTCAAATAACTTTGTCCAGGTTCCGCCTCCAACAATTCCGTCTGCGTCCAGCCCATTTGCCTTCTGAAATGCAATCGCCGCATTCTTTGTCTCCTGAGAAAAGATTCCATCAATCGGAGTCTGATACCCAAGCTCATTCAGAAGACGCTGTAAGTATCGAGTCAGCGATCCATTGGAGCCCAGCTTTAAGGTGGAGGAAACCGTACCAGTACCACTCGTACCACCTAACAGTAAGTTTTTCGTCGCACTGCCAATCATGCCATCTGCAGTCAGATTATGATCTTTCTGGAACTGAAGAACTGCATTGTACACCTCTTCCGTCGCAATGCCATCCACCTGTCCAACCTCATATCCCCGGTTTGCCAAGGCAGTCTGTAAGGGACGAATATCTTCTCTCATCTTCTCCCAGGTAGTAACATCCACCATGCCATCTGCGGTCAATCCCTTACTAGTCTTATAGCGGTTGACTGCCGACTGCATACCTGCGCCAAAAATCCCGTCTGTTCCCTTGGGATTGATGCAGCAAATTCTCAATGCGTACTGGAATTGGCGAACTCTCAAACCTCTGGAATACAGTTTTAAGGGAAGTGCATCTGAAGCTCCATCTTCCAGATCACTGCAAAGCACCGCATACGTTGCCGGTCCAACCTGACCATCTGCTGTCAGCTGATTTCCTTCCTGAAACTTTTTAATCGTCTCAACGAGAGAAGAGGTTGCTAAGCCATTCACACGGGCAATATTATATCCCTTATCCTTTAACAGGATTCAGCAAGAAGTCCCCCGCTTCTAAAGCGGTGGGATGAATTGCGTACCGGTCTTGCAAAAGCAATAAAAGTATGATATAATAAAGTCAGTCGAAACAAGGAAAGATGTGATTATATCAATGAAATTAGACAACAATGCACATTCGGTGTTTTTGTTGCACTATCATCTTGTACTTGTAGTAAAATACAGAAAAAAAGTATTTGATGATGCAATATCCAATCGTGCAAAGGAAATTTTTGCGTATATCGCTCCAAATTATCATATTACACTGCAAGAATGGAATCATGACAGCGATCATGTACACATTCTGTTCAAGGCACATCCTAAGACAGAGATTAGTAAGTTTATCAATGCTTATAAAAGTGCAAGCAGTCGGTTGTTGAAAAAGGAGTTTCCGCAAATACGGGAAAAGTTGTGGAAGGAGTATTTTTGGAG
>Cebus_capucinus_imitator_PRJNA485217_SSR047__coassemble_1049_pt1 | contig 33129 bp, 32 predicted proteins | sample Cebus_capucinus_imitator_PRJNA485217_SSR047__metabat2_high_PE_002 | metagenome-assembled genome bin Cebus_capucinus_imitator_PRJNA485217_SSR047 | reverse complement strand
TATGAAACATTGTTGGAAGAAAAGCAGATTGAAGTGGAAGCGGAGCTGGAAGAGGGGATCTGCCTGACGGCGGACGAGAGTATTGCAGAGCTTTGCTGGAATAATCTGTTGTCCAATGCCTTGAAGTTTACGGAAAATGGCGGAAAAATTCGGGTGATACAGACCTCAGATGACAGCCATATCCGCGTGAAGGTTCAGGATACGGGCTGCGGAATGGACGAAAAGACAAAAAAGCATCTGTTTGATAAATTTTATCAGGGCGACACTTCTCATGCCATGGAAGGAAACGGGCTGGGAATGGCTCTTGTGCGGAAGGCGGTGGAGATTTTAGGCGGGACGATTCAGGTAGAAAGTGAGCTTGGAAAAGGGACTGCTTTCACCGTTGCGCTTCCCCGGCAGACAGATACGTTATCATAATCATGTGAATTTGAAAAGACTTGCACAGAGGCGGCAGGTCTTTTTCTTTTGGCTTTTGGGTCAGTTAACATTTCTGCAATATTTTTGCTGAATTTCTCAAACAATGTGGGGATAAATTAGAGTCGATCCAAAAGGAAAAGCGGAAGGAGAGAACAACATGAATATAAAACCAGTGAAAACAGCGGTTCTTGGCTGCGGCATGATAAGCAATACTTATCTGCCCATATTAACGAAAAAATTCAAAATATTGGAGGTCATCGGCTGCTGCGATATGGATCAGGAGTTGGCACAGAAAACAGCAAAACGGTACAATCTGCAAAATATGACAATGAGTGAACTGCTTTCAAGTGAAATGGAACTGGTTATAAATCTAACACCGGCAGCGGTACATTATGAGACAAACAAACAGCTTTTGAACGCAGGAAAACACGTTTACAGTGAAAAGATGCTGGCGTCCAATCTGGAAGAGGCGCAGGAACTGATAGAGTTAGCTGACCGAAAAAATCTTTATTTAGGAGCTGCCCCAGATACATTTCTTGGATCAGCGGCTCAGACAGCGAGATATGTGGTAGAAAGCGGAATGATCGGAGAAGTGACTTCCTGCTATGCAGAGGCCACAAGGGATTATTTGTTCTTTTCCAATTTTATCCGAAATGCGATGGAGCCAGAGGGCGGGATCTTCAAAGATTACGGAATTTATTCCATTACGGTGCTTCTGAGTATTCTGGGCAGTGTAAAAGAGGTAGCGGGTGTCATGGAAACCAGAATCCCTCACGGAATTTATCAAGATATAGAAAGGCTGGGAGAACCATATACCATGAAATGCGAAAGCTTGGTGTCCGCCTCTCTTATATTTGAAAGCGGAGTGATTGGAAATATTCTGCTGGACTCTAATTCTCTGTTTACCTGCCCGGAAAAACCAATGCTAGTAATCAACGGCACGAAAGGGATTTTATATATGGCAGATCCAAATTGCTTCTCAGGAGAAGTGAAGGTACTGCTGAAAGGAAATTCAGATCCCTTTGTCATGCAGCAGAGTCATGGATTTGATGAGGAATATCGTGGAGTTGGAGCGGCAGAAATGGCGTGGGCGATTCGTGGAGAAAGGAAAAGCCGTGCGAATAAGGAGATGGCGTATCATGCGATGGAAGTGATAGAGGGGCTTCAGCAAAGTAGTGAGACGAAACGATTTTATCAGCTAAAATCTTCATTTGAAAAGACAGCGGCTCTGCCTAGAGGTTTTCGCAGGATGATCAGTTCTATTGATCGTGAAGAAAATGCGCTCATATAGCGAAGTGGAAGCAGATGGAACGAAAGGAAATCATTGTACTGGGAAAAGAAAGAGGGTTTTATAAAGTTTGTTACCGCCAGCTTGGGTATGACTCCATATCGGAGGAGAAGCGAGGCAGGCATTATGCGCTGACGCTGGAAAGAGCGCAAGCAAAATCCCTCAGTGGACAACAGAAGGCTCAGATGAAGCGGATGGAGGAGAAGCTGCGGGTTGTGGAGATCATTGGCAGAAAGAAACAGGGATATCACCGCCTGTTTTTTAATTTGCTGATTCATATCAGCATATTCTGCTTTCAGGCAGTTATTTTTTCTGCTATGAAGCTTCAGACAGCACATCCTCAAATCATGATCCAAGCAGGTGTACTTCTGTTGCAGATCCTGCTTCTTGCTGGACTGGGAATGAAGATAAAAGAGCTTTTCGGTTGGAATCTTATACAAAAACAGTTAAAGCAGGAGGCTGTCAATATAGGAAAGACGGTCGTGGCTGACGAGGCGCGGGAAGAAAAAAAGGAGTATTTCATATCGACTTTGTTTACCAGAGGAATCGGTTTTTCCTCGAATCTGATTTATTACACAACCGGGCGGCAGTATACCCATGCGGCAATCGGTCTGGGAACAGATCGGGAAACATTTTACAGCTTCAATTTTAAAGGATTTAAAACAGAGCATCCGTCCCACCGGCGTTTGCGGAAAGGAAAGAAGAACAGTCTGTACTATCTGTTCCGGGTTTCAGAAGAAGAATACCGTCAGTTGGAGGAGATGATCGCAGCGTGTCAGCGGGAGAAGGAAAAATATAAATACAATCTGGCAGGGACTATTTTCTGCGTCCTGCATATCTATTTACCCTTCAAACGAAGGTATGATTATTTCTGCTCCGAGTTTGTATCGGAACAGCTTCGCCAGATGAAAAGTTTTCGTCTGAAAAAGTCTTCCCGAATGTATCTTCCCAATCACTTGGCGAAGATTTTAAGCCGACAGCCGAATTTGTGCCAGGTGCGGGTTAATGAACTATAAGAATCTGGAGGCGCATGAATGTGGATACGATTTTGACGTACCTTCGCTGGCGGGGAGACCTCTCTTTTCTGGCGGCTCCTTTTACGGAAGTGGATAATCTGATCCTGTCGGAGTTTGTTTATCTGAAGATGGCTCCGGTCTTATCAGAAGATAAGGCGCTCACCGTAAAAGAAGTCTGGGAACAACGGGAGAATTTAAAATTTAAAAACAAGCAGGAACTGCTGTTAAAAGCGATGGCGGAATCCGTCCGATATGGGTCTCTCAAAATACGGAATTATCGGGAAATCTTTGAGACTGGCGGAGAGGGAATCCAATTTGCGGCAGTGGAAATCTGTTTGCCGGACGAGAGCAGCTACCTGGCTTTTCGAGGAACGGATCTGTCCATTGTGGGATGGAAGGAGGATTTCTGTATGGGATACAAGATTGTTCCGGCTCAGAAAGAAGCAGTCCGGTATCTGGAAGAGGTGACGGAAGGCAAGAGAGCCTATCGGCTGGGAGGTCATTCAAAAGGGGGGAATCTTGCGATATATGGGGCAATGATGTGTGAGCCGGTCATGCAACAAAGAATCATAGAGATATATAATAACGATGGTCCGGGACTTTGCCAGGAACTGGTGGATCAGGAAAAGTATGAGGCGATCCGGCATAAGATTGTAAAGATTGTCCCGGAGTTTTCGGTATTTGGCCAGCTTTTTCGAAACGGAGAGCAGATGAAGATTGTAAAAAGCAGTGCACCGGGGTTTCTTCAGCATGACGGGATGTATTGGCAGATAGACGGGGCGGGATTTGTCGAGGTGGGCGATCTTGACCGGGAATGTATTTTTTACAACGAGATTTTCGATGAATGGCTGAAAAACGCAGATATGGAGGAACGGGAGCAGTTTATTACCCAATTTTTTTCTGCGCTGGAAAGTACAGATGCGCTCAGTATGGACGAACTCCTAAAGGGCGGTCCACAAAAGTGGCAGAAGGTCCTGCTGTCCATGAAGTCAACTGATCACAGAGCCAGATCAACGCTGATACGATTTCTTCGTTTGACCTGGGAGCGCATCAGTCAGGTCAGTTTGTGGGAGGTGTTCCAGGAACGAAAGGCGATGCCCTGGTTTGCGCTTCTTTGGATCGGTATTCTCTTTCTTACCTTTCCCGGCTATTCCGGCAGAATACTGGGGACTGCGGCATTTTTAGGAGTGTTTGCTTATGTCCTTATAAAGCTGCTCCAATATGAAAAACAAAGACGACAAAATGGTGCTTTCCAGAATGGAGAACTTTTCTTTGGCTTTCTGGCAGTTCTGATTTTTCTATGTATAATAAATGGATTTCTGCCGCTGCTTTCCGCCAATGCAGCACTTGGTATCTTTTTTGCATATCGGGCTTATCGACAGGGGAAAATTGCAGCAGACCAGAGGTTAAAAGCAGGGAACAGAAAAGGGGTCGGATATGCCGTTGACGCCCTGGCAGCTTCCGGGTTCTGCATTCTTTCCCTTATGTTTTCCGGAAATGTAAATGCAGACTTTATGATGGCAGCAGGAACCTATCTGCTGGTCGTATCCGGTGTGGAGATTGGAAGGTGCATCCGGAAGAAAGGACAGGAACAGAGAGGGCGAGGACTATGAAGAAACATCTGAATCTACAGAGATTATTTTCAAATAACTGGTTCTGCGTATTTCTTATGGTATGTGAGCTGGGAGGAATCATTCCCTTTTTTAAGGCAATGGCGGATCAGTCCTATATGCTCTGGATCACTGCTTATATCATCGGTTATGGAACCTTCTTATATATTTTAAATCAAGACGAAAGCCCCGGAGCAAAGATTCCATGGATCTGTATCGTGTTGATCATTCCGCCCTTTGGGGCATTGTTTTACGGATTGTTTCATAGAAGCCGTTTAAGCCGCAGAGACAGAAAGCACTTAGAACGACTCAGAAATGCGGTAAATACAGAAAAACATGAGAGCGACTACAGGAAGCTGGAGCAGCTGGAAGCGCAGGATCGAGAGGCGGCAGGAAAAGCCAAAGCCCTTCTGCACGATGACGGGGAGGCGCGGCTGTACCAGAATACAGCGGTGCGCTATTATCCGTTTGGAGAGCAGATGTTTGCCGATATGCTGACGGATCTAAAAGAAGCAGAACATTTTATTTTTCTGGAATATTTCATTGTGGAAGAAGGACTGATGTGGGGAAGCATTTTAGAGATCCTGAAGGAGAAGGTGCGGGAAGGCGTGGAAGTACGGATGATCTATGACGATCTGTGCAGTTTTGTTTCTTTGCCTATGGATTATGACAAGCGGCTTCGGGAACTGGGAATCTCCTGCTATCGTTTTTCAAAGTTTACACCTTTGGCATCTGCGGTACATAATAACCGGGATCACCGCAAGATCCTGGTGATCGATGGGAAGGTCGGTTATACAGGCGGCATCAATCTGGCAGACGAATACATAAATCATAAAAAGAAGTATGGACATTGGAAGGACGGCGGCATTCGACTGGAAGGAGATGCGGTCTGGGGATTGTCCGGATTGTTTTTGACCAACTGGGATTTAAACCAGAAAACAATCAGCGATTATGAGGCTTACCATGTGATACAGAAAAAGCAACTTTCCTGCTCTGGTTACTACATTCCTTTTGGCAGCGGTCCCTGGCCGGTGTATCGGACAAGAGTGGGGGAAAATGCACTTTTGAATCTGATCAATCAGGCGAAGGAATACCTGTACATTACAACCCCTTATCTGATTATAGACTATGAGCTGATGGACGCCCTGCGGAATGCGGCGATTCGGGGCGTTCGAGTAGCGCTGATTACACCTCATATCCCGGATAAAAAGCTGGTATTTCTAATGACAAGGAGCAATTATGGATCGCTTCTTGAGGCGGGAGTAGAGATTTTTGAGTACACAGAGGGCTTTGTCCATATGAAAACATTGGTGTCCGATGACAAATATGCCATGAGCGGAACCATCAATTTGGATTATCGAAGCCTGATGCACCATTACGAAAACGCGGTGTGGATCTATGGGGCGAAAGTAATCGCAGACATAAAGCGTGATATGGAGCAGACCATGGCTGTTTCCTGGCAGGTTACGACAAAAAATCTGCATCTGAACCCGGCTCAGAGGGCACTGAAAAGTGTGGTGCAGCTATTTGCGCCATTGATGTAAAGGAGGACGCGGATGGAAAAGAAAAGCGATCATTACGAGTATCAGAATATTGAGGTAAAGCAGCAATTTAAGTGGCTTTATCTGGATTACTATCCCAGTTTTGGTTGGGAGGTGCTGGAGACAATACCAGGAGAAAATGCTGGTAAAAAGTGGCATATTTCTCTCAAGAGAAATTATCACATCGCCCAAAAGGACCGGCTGCTCCATTATCAGTCTCATTTTGACAGTTGTATGGAGGAACTCAGAAATATGGAAATCTCTGTCCGTTTTTCAGCAGTTGCCTGTGCATTGGTGATAGGAGCGGCGGGTCTATTTTTCCTGTTTGGGGCATTGGCGCTGATTGGAACTGGGAAGGGGCTTGGTTTCTTTCTGATGATTCCGGCAGCAGCAGCCTTCCTTCTGGCATATCCCGGTTATCTGGCAGTATTTCATATGAAAAAAAGGCAGATTGATCCGTCTGTAAAAGAGCATTATGAGCAGCTTTTTCAGATTAGTCAGAGCGCAAGACAGATTCTGGAGAAATCATGAAAGAACTGCTGCGAAATTTGAAAAATATGGAGTCTTCAAAGCGGAAGCTGGCAGGAACGACCGGGGGAAGCGTTGTCAACGGTGCTGTGGGTGTCGGCAAACTTCTGCTGGGGCTTTATTATCAGTCGGACTGGCTGGCAGTCAATGCGCTTTACTATCTGGCGCTCTGTATGGCGAAGCTGCATCTGATCTGGCGTTACCGGATCATGCTGGACCAGGGCGAGGTCAAGGAGCAGGCAAAAAAGAAGCAGGAGCTGTTCCATCGAAACGGATATTTTCAACTGGTTCTTGGCGTTTCTTATTTTTTTGTCAGTTTGCATACGCTTCTGGTGGGGAACGTGGTTTTCTATCCGGCGTATATCCGATATGTGATGATTCTGATTGCATTTGGAAAAACAGGAACTGCGGTTATGGGATTATATCGGATGAGGAAGAGCCATGATCCGGTGATTGCCGCGGTTCGGGTCATTGACTTTACAGACGCTATGGTGTCCATGGTAGTGTGCAGGAGCGTTTTACAGGTTATGAATCATGCTGTCTTTGCGGTAGAGAGCAGTGGGATTTTGGGAATCCTGTGTAGCTTACTTTTTGCACTGATCGGAGTTGCAATGTTGCGAACCAAAAGGTTGGAAGGAGGGGAAGAAGCAGATGGGGGAAACTGAAAAACAGAAAATAGATTTATACTCTTTTGGTTTTAGACCTTTGGATATAGCGGCGGAGTATAAGAAAATGATGTTCTTTTATGATGCGGGGATTGAACAGCTGATTGCCAAGCTGCAGATCTTAAATAAACAGTATCGTTTAGACAGTGACCGTAATCCTATTGAAACAATACAGCACCGCCTAAAATCTCCGCAGAGTATTCAAGATAAAATGAGACGCAAGGGGATTTCTATAACACCGGAAAACGTTATGATGACCTGTATGATATAGCGAGCGTTAGGGTGATATGCTCCTTCCAAAATGATGTATATAAGATTGCTAAATTCCTGCTTAGGTAGGATGATATCATGCTGGTTAAGATGAAAGATTATATTAAAAATCCGAAGTCAAACGGATACCGCAGCTTACATATTATTCTTACGATTGATATATCTTTTGAAGAAAAAAAGACCAAAGTTCCCATTGAGTTACAGCTTCGTACCATAGCTATGGATTTTTGAACCAGTTTGGAGCATCAGCTGAGGTATAAGAAAAGTTTTACAACGATAGAGGAAGCTGATGCGGAATTAAAACGATGTGCAGATATTATGGCAGAGGCGGACGAACGAATGCAAAAATTAGCAGACAGGGTATTGACGGAAAGATGAAAATAGGCAGGCATATTTTTGCGAGAAAGGAGTTTATATGAGGAAGATCATACTTGTTGCAGAGAGTGGGGCGGATATTCCAAAAGAAGCGCTGCACGATGACAGCATTTTTATTGTCCCTATGCACATCAGTATGGGAGACAGAAACTTAGATGATGGAACCTTTCCCCAATCAGAGATATTTACCTATTATGCAGAGACAGGAAAAATTCCGAAAACGAGCGCACCAGCTCCTGCGGAATACAGGAAGGTTTTTGAGGAGATCCATCAGACTTATCCGGCGAGCCGGATTCTGCATCTGTGTTATTCGGCGGCTACCACCTCTTCCATGCAGAATGCGGTAATCGGAAGTGAAGGAATGGACTTCGTCACGCATATGGACAGTCGGTGCGCCACAGCTGGACAGGCTCTTCTGGTCTTACGCACGGCAGAATATATTAGAAAGAACACAAAAGCCAGCCTGGAAGATGTGACGACGCTGGCGGAAGAATGGATTGGAAGAAGCCGAATGGCATTGCTGCCCGAAAATATAGAGTTTCTAAGGGCTGGAGGGCGAGTCTCAAATGCTGCTTATCTTGGCGCATCGCTGCTGAATATTAAGCCTTTGATCGAGCTGATAGACGGAAGATTGGTCTGTGGAAAGAAATATCATGGGACAATGGCGAGAGTGATAAAAAAATTTCTTCAGGATAAATTGAAAGAATATGATTGGGAGGAGGGACAGTTTGCCTTCGTTTATACAGAAGGACTGGATCAGGAGCGAATGTGGGAGGCAGAACAGATTGCAAAAGATTTTGGAATTAATAATCCGATGTGGATCAAGGCAGGAGCTGCGGTTTCTGTTCATGGAGGACCGGGGACTTTTGGAATCTGCGGTATGGAGAAGAAAAAACGGACCGATTAACAGTTTTGAAATAATCCTGTCGAATTTCTCAAATGTTTTGCCGGTAAAGTAGAGGTATCAAATGGAAAGGAGATTGCAGAAGATGAAAACAGTGATAAAAGCAGGATGTTTGGCTGCTTTGATTGGCGCAGGAGCCGGATTGGCGGCAGCAGCTTACCGGAAATATAAGAGAAAAACAGAGAGGTGGTGGTATTGATGTATATTGTGCAGGCATTTTTGGTTGCAATCCTTGTGGTTGTAGGATTGGCAGTGCTTTTGTATCTCTGGAACGGCTCAAAAGAGGAAAGAAAGGATGAGAAAATGAACGGAGCGAGAATTGCAGGAAAGGCAATGAAGTGGGGCGGAGGATTTGCAGGCGTTTTGGGATTGGCATTTTTCTTTGGTTCCTTTCAGGCTTATGTGCAGGGATTTCCTATGCAGATCCTGCCCCTGGGAGTGGCAGGCGTAGTCTGCTTGATTGCAGGAATCATCTGCTTTGTAATGGGGATTAGAAAAGTAAAATATGTAGAGTAAAAGGAAGGCTTCTATGAAACAGAAAAAAATAAGAGAACTTTTGAGCGAAATGACCCTGGAAGAAAAGATCGGTCTCTGTGTCGGGAAAGATTTTTGGCATACCAAGGGAGTCGAGCGGCTGGGGATTCCGTCCGTTATGATGACCGATGGTCCTCATGGATTGAGAAAGCAAGAAGGTGCAGGAGACCAGTTAGGGCTTGGGATCAGTGAAAAGGCAGTGTGTTTTCCTGCCGGCTGTGCCATAGCATCTTCCTTTCAGCCCCAAAATGCCGAAAGGATCGGGGAGGAATTGGGAAAGATTGCAAGGGAAAAGCAGGTAGGCGTGGTCCTGGGACCAGCACTGAACATCAAGCGATCTCCCCTGTGCGGCCGCAATTTTGAATATTATTCGGAGGACCCTCTTCTTAGCGGAAAAATGGCAGCCGCTGCGGTAAAAGGAATCCAGAGCCAGGGGATAGGGGCTTGCCTGAAGCATTTTGCAGTTAATAATCAGGAATATTTCCGCCAGACCCAAAATTCTGTGGTAGACGAGCAGACCATGCGGGAGATCTATCTGAGCGCTTTTGAATATGCGGTAAAGGAAGCAGATCCTCAGTGGGTTATGAGTTCCTATAACCGGATCAACGGAACCTATGCCAGTGAAAACCGGGAGTACCTGACAGATATCCTGAGGGAAGAATGGGGCTTTGAAGGGGCGGTAGTATCCGATTGGGGAGCCAGTGACGACCCGGCAGAAAGCATTAAGGCAGGCATGGATCTGAATATGCCGGGACCTGCGCCGGAGCAGGTGCGCCAGTTGAAAAAGGCAGTTGAGGAAGGGCGACTGACGGAAAAGGATATCAACAGGGTAGCAGAACGAATTCTAAGAAATATTCTGTCAGAACGGGAGACGGATCGAAAAGGTGACTTGAAAGGGAGCTATGACTTTGAAGCCGGTCATCGGATTGCTGCTCAGGTAGAGGAGGACAGCGCTGTTCTCCTCAAGAATGAAGATCATATCCTTCCATTAAAAGAGGAAGAGCAGGTAGCATTGATAGGTGCTTATGTGAAAACTCCCCGTTATCAGGGCGGAGGAAGTTCCCATATCCGCCCGTGGAAGGTGACTTCTGTTTGGGACGAGATAGGGGATCGGGAAAATATCTCTTACGCAGAGGGATTCCGGGAAGAAGGGGACGAGGACGCCAGCCTTTTGGAGCAGGCAGTGGAGTGTGCAAAGGCAGCGGATAAGGCTGTGATCTTTGTGGGACTTCCCGATGCATATGAAACGGAGGCGATAGACCGGAAACATCTGAGTCTTCCGGAAAACCAGAATCGCTTGATCCAAGCCGTTTCTAAGGTCCAGCCTAATACGGCAGTGGTACTGCATAACGGCTCACCAGTGGTGATGCCATGGCTCTCTGAGGTAAAAGGTGTGCTGGAACTGTATCTTGGAGGCGAAGCAGTAGGAACTGCTGCGGCCCGGTTACTGTACGGAGAAGTGAATCCCAGCGGTCGCTTGGCAGAAAGTTTTCCCCTGCGCCTGGAGGACACGCCCTGTTACCCCTACTATGGGGTGGAACGGGACAATGTAATCTACCGGGAAGGTCGTCTGGTGGGTTATCGTTACTATGAGACGATGAAGCGGCAGGTACTGTTTCCCTTCGGGCATGGACTTTCTTATACCAGCTTTTCCTACAGCAACCTTTGGGTAGAAAAGAAACAGTGTTCTGATAAGGAGATCCAGAGAGTTCGTGTAGATGTGACAAATACCGGGGATCGGGCGGGAAAGGAGACAGTCCAGCTTTATGTGGCTCCGCCTGCCGGAAAGGCTGTGCGCCCGCTGCGGGAACTTCGTGCCTTTGAGAAAATATCTCTGGAACCGGGAGAATGCAGGACTGTGGAGTTTATTCTGGACAGGCGGGCGTTTGCAGAGTGGGATATAGAGCTACATGGCTGGTATGTTCCAGGAGGTATCTACCAAATACAGTTGGGGCGCTCGGCAGCAGAGATTGTTTTGGAAAAGGAAATCGAATTGATTTCCAGTGAGCCGAAGATACCATTTTTTACACAGAATACACCTCTTGGTGAGATTATGGAGTACCCGAAGGCGAAAAAAATTCTTTTATCTGCAATGGAGGAAATGCTTGGAACCAGAGCCACTCGTCTGAATTCAAAAGATGCAGCAGATAAATCGGACACACTCAGCCGGGAGGCAATGCTGGCATCTGCACAGGCGATGCCATTACGGGCTTTGCTTTCTTTTGGGGCTGATACGAAAAAGGAATATCTGGAGAGAATATTAAAAGAAATGCAATCATCCATCTGATTTTTGTTGATAGCGTTTATAGGCAAAGGATAGGACGAAGGAGGTGATTGGCTTGTCAACGATTGAAAGGAAATAAATTTTGATAATTTCCGAAAAAATGGAGGATTTCGATTATGAGTTATCATTTCTTAGAATTGGCGAAAAAACGTTACTCCTGCAAGAAATTTGACGGGCGCAAGGTGGATAGAGAACAGCTAGACGCGATTCTGGAGGCGGGGCGTTTGGCTCCCACTGCGAAGAACTTGCAGGAACAACGTATTTATGTGGTGGAATCCGCAGAAGGACTGGCGAAGATTGACCAGGTAACGCCCTGCCGTTATGGGGCGTCCACGGTATTGGTTGTTGCACTTGACCAAGAAAATGTATTTGTTTATCCGGGGGAGCAGAGAGATTCCGGTGTGGAGGACGCCAGTATTGTTGCGACACACATGATTTTGGCAGCGGCGGACGCAGGTGTGGACAGCTGCTGGATTAACTTCTTTGATCCTGCGACAGTGGCAAAGAAACTTGGCTTGCCGGAAAACGAAGAAGTATTGATGATGATGGATCTTGGATATGCGGCAGAAGGGGTGAAACCTCTGGCAAACCATGATTCGCGCAAGGAACTTTCGGAAACCGTTTCGTATTTGTAAAAAGTGAAAAAACAGATAAGGTACACGACGAAACAGAATAATAGGGAGGAATTACCATGCCACATATTCAAGTAGAGTTTGGAACGGCGACAAAGGAATAAAAGGAGAAGCTGATTCATGCACTTACAAAATCGAAAAGAGCTGGAGAAAGACCATATTTTGGTAAAAAAACCTTTGGGAATGTGGGATATGGAGCGATATATAACACTTCTTATGGGGGAAATACCGAGATTAAGCGATGATAAAAATGGTTATGGGCCTCAAGGGAAAAACTTTATCAGCCATGTTGATATTCCGCAAGAGGTAAGAGATGCGTTTGAAGAATTAAAAGTATTTTTTTCGGAAAGCATCCGAGAAGCCAATCCAATGTTTGCTTCAAAGTGAGAAATACAATTCAAGGTCTCCTACGGTAAACTTTGAAATCATAGAAGACCTTTTTCCACCTAAAAACACATCCTCTCTACCATCCGAATAAACTCCCCCATCTCTCGGCTCACCCACTTGTCCTTGTGGTAAACGATCTGGTGCCAGATGGTCATGTGAAACTCTGGGACGTGGATAGGGGTGAGAAGTCCCTGCGCGATGTCTTTTCGGACGCAAAATTGTGGGAGAAAGGAGACGCAGGGAATCGTCTTTAACATATGAATGATAAATTCCGTGCTTCCGATCTCCAAAAATGGATGAATTTCCAAGTTTTCAGACGCCAGACGTTGCTCCAAAAGCGAGCGGTAGCTGGCATTTTTTTCTGTGAGCAAAAACGGAAGACAGACGATCTCGTTTAAGGAGAAGCATTTTCCCGCAAATGGAGAGGTCGCGCTTGTGACAAAGATTGCTTCATCCGGTCTTTCCAATGCCTTGACCCAGCGCGGATCGTAGATCTTTTTATCGAGAAAATACACGATGTCAAGCGCGTTCTGATTCATCTGATCGAGCAGTTGATCCGGGGAATCCGTTGCCACACTCACCGTCATTTTCGGATGGAGCGTGTGACAGCGCGCCAGGACATCCGGTAAAATGGAGGCACAGATGGACTCGATCGTGCCGATGGACAGACAGCCGCAAGGCTCATCATTTTCTGCGACAGCCGATTTTGCCTCGGCGAGATCTTTGGTCAGCCGCTTGGCGTGCTCCAAAAAAAGCGTTCCCTGGTGCGTGAGAGAGATCTGCTTGCCGATGCGGTCAAACAGGCGCACGCCCAGTTCACGCTCCAGATTTTTGATCTGAACCGTGACAGCTGCCTGCGAATATCCAAGATGTTCGGCGGCGCGGCAGAAACTCCCAAGCCGTGTGATCTCCAAAAACGTGTTTAGCTCACGAAACTCCATACTGAATCCCCTTTATCTTAAAAAAAATTAAATAATCTCATAAAATCCATAAATTTCACATTTCCCATTCTTTATGATAAAGTAAAATTACGAAAAAGGCAAGGATGGGAATGACAGATGGAAAAGACAGACAAACGATACCAAGGGTATGTACAGATTTTGAAAGAAGAATTGATCCCGGCAATGGGATGCACGGAGCCGATCGCATTGGCGTATGCAGCTGCGGTGGCGCGCGACATTCTGGGGGGAATGCCGAATCGTGTGCTTGTGGAGGCGAGCGGAAGCATCATCAAGAACGTAAAATCCGTGATTGTGCCAAATACCGGGCACTTAAAGGGAATCCCGGCAGCGGTGGCGGCAGGAATCGTGGCGGGAGACGCGAAGCGCGAGTTGGAAGTGATCGCAGACGTGAGCGAGGAAGCCGTAAAGCAGATCAAGGAATTTATGGAACACACAGACATTTCCGTGGAATATGTGGATAATGGCATCACATTTGACATCATCGTGACGCTCTGGAAAGGGGAGGAGACGGCGAAGGTTCGGATCGCCAACTACCACACCAACATTGTCAGGGAGGAGAAAAACGGCGAGATTTTGCTCGATATTCCGGTTGCCGGGGAGAGCGAGGAAGGACTGACGGATCGCGACATTCTTGACATGGAAGGAATCTGGGGCTTTATCAATTCTCTCGATGTGGAGGACGTAAAGCCGGTTCTGGAGCGGCAGGTGCGTTTTAACATGGCGATTGCCGAGGAAGGACTGCGGGGGGATTACGGCGCGAACATTGGAAAAGTCCTGCTTGCAACCTACGGCGATGAGGTGAAGGTGCGCGCAAAAGCAATGGCTGCGGCAGGGTCCGACGCGAGAATGAACGGCTGTGAGCTTCCTGTGGTGATCAATTCCGGAAGCGGAAATCAGGGAATCACGGTCTGTGTCCCCGTGGTGGTCTATGCGCGCGAGTTAAAGTGCAGTGATGAGAAAATGTACCGCGCGCTGGCTCTTGCGAATCTCACGGCGATCCATCAAAAGGCGGGAATCGGTCGCCTGTCTGCTTACTGCGGTGCGGTAAATGCAGGCGCGGGCGCAGGTGCGGGAATTGCTTACTTATGCGGCGGCGGATACGAGGAAGTGGTTCACACCGTCGTCAATGCGCTGGCAGTGGTCTCCGGCATTGTCTGCGACGGCGCGAAGGCATCGTGCGCGGCAAAGATTGCCTCTGCGGTGGACGCGGGAATCCTTGGATTTGCGATGTTTTCCAGAGGTCAACAGTTCTGCGGCGGGGACGGCATTGTCACAAAGGGCGTGGAGGCGACGATCGCAAACGTCTGCCGCCTTGGAAGAGAGGGAATGCGCGAGACGAACAAAGAGATTATCCGAATTATGGTTGGAGAGTGCTAAAGGAGGAAAAATATGAGGTGTATCGAAATTTGCTTTAGTCCCACAGGCGGGACAAAACGCGTGGCGGATCGGCTGGCAGAAGGGCTTGGGGAAGCCTGCGAGCTTGTAGATCTGTGTCTTTTGGAAAATGCTCCAGTCACGATGAATGAGCAGGATGTTGCCGTGATCGCCGCGCCGGTGTACGGGGGAAGAATCCCGCAGGCTGCGATTGACCGTTTGATGGAAATTTCTGGAAATGGAGCAAGAGCCGTGGTGGTGGCGGTGTACGGAAATCGCGATTACGAGGACGCACTTTTGGAACTTTCCGATGCGGCAAAACAGGCAGGATTTTCTGTGGTGGCAGGCGTTGCCGCGGTTGCAGAGCACTCTATCGCGCGAAGATTTGGCGCGAATCGCCCAGATGAGCAGGACGTTGCTCAGCTGGAAACATTTGCCAGAAAAATCAAAGAATCTCTTGGTGGAGAAATGCGTCCGGTGAGTTTTCCCGGAAATCGTCCCTACAAGACGCGCAGCGTCAAGTCCATGGTTCCGCAGGCGACAGAGGATTGCAATGCGTGTGGAATCTGTGCGAGAAAATGTCCGCTTGGAGCGATTGACTTGGCACAGGTGCAGACGGCAGATCCGCAAAAATGTATCGGCTGTATGCGGTGCGTTGTAGTCTGCCCGCGCCATGCGCGAAAAGGAAATGCACAGATGTTACAGATGATCGAGGCATTTTTGACTAAGACGGCGTCCGTGCGGCGGGAGAATGAATTGTTTTTATAAAAAACTCCCCTCGGCGGTTTTGTCCGCTAAGAGGAGAGCCTGTCTCCGTGCTGCTTACAACGGCAGCTGGGATGGAGTGGCGGAGGGGATAAAGTGGAGCGGGATGTAGGATGTTTTCTGAATCCCATTTTCATAATCCCACACATCCACTGTGATCACATCTTCCGTGGCGTCCTTGCCGCTGGGGGCAGTGTAGGTGAAGGAGTCTTTTTTGACATTTGACACGATTCCGTTTTTGGCAGAAACCGTAAATCCCCAATCAGCGGCATCCGACGTGATAAAGACCGTGACTTCCTGTTCTCTCCGAGATTGCAACGCTTCCTTATTGATTTGAATCTCAAAAAAAGAAGAGTCTGAGGATACCGCAGTTGCTTCGCTGGAAGCAGCTGTGGTTTCTTGTGTCGCTTGTGTTGGTGCTTGAGAAGCACAACCCGATAGAGATAATCCGATGATTGCACTACAAATCAAAAAATGTTTCCGAAACAAGAAGATTCCCCCCTTTCACAAAAAATTACTGCCATCCCCCATCGAGCTTAATCACCTGTCCGGTGAGATAACTTGGCTTATAGCTGAGGTGGTAGACGAAATCTGCGACTTCCTCGGCGCGTCCCAGGCGTCCGGCGGGAATCTCGTCCACCAGGGCGAGCATTTCCTCCTCCGACATCCATTGGTTCATCTGCGTGTCGATTGCTCCGCAGGCGACGGCGTTGACCTGGATGTTGGACGGCGCGAGTTCCTTTGCCAGAGCCATGGTCAGCGCGCCGACCCCGCCCTTTGTGGCAGAGTAGGCGGTCTCGCAGGAAGCACCGGTCACACCCCAGACGGATGAGATATTTACAATTTTTCCCTGTTGCTGGCGAACCATGTATGGGATCGCCAACTTGCAGCAGTTAAAGACAGAGGTCAGATTCGTCCGGATGATTCGATCCCACTCTTCGCTCTTCATATCCTGAAGAAGCCCGATGTAGGAGATTCCGGCATTGTTTACAAGCACGTCCACCCCGCCAAATTGCGTGCGAATCTGAGAAAAAAGCTCCTCACACTTTTGTATTTCCCCCATATCACCGAGGTAAGCCAGGCAGGATACCTGGTAACTCTCGATCTCCCGCTTGGTCTGTTCCAGCGCGTCTTTGCGGCTGAGGCAGCTGATCACGACATTGTAGCCTTTCTTGGCAAACTTGAGTGCGATGGCTTTTCCGATTCCGCGCGAAGCACCTGTGACAAGCACCGTTTTTCTTGACATTTGATCCCTTCTTTCCTAATTTAATAAAGTCTGAGCGCGTTCAATCGCCGCATCAATGTTGGTGCAAATGTTTTCACGCCCAATCCGCTCGATAAAACCGGCTTTTTCCATGGCGTGGAGCGGTTGGCTGTTGACGTGCGAGAAGAGCAGCGTGATGCGTTTCTTCTGGCAGCGTTCGTGCAAATGTACCAGTGCGTTCATTGCCGTGCTGTCGAGTGCGGGAACGGAGCGCATTCTCACAATCAAAATCTTGGAGTTCTCACGCGCAACGATCTGGCTGATCTGGTCGGCTGCTCCGAAAAACAGAGGACCGGTGATCTCAAACACGCTGATGGCGCGCGGGATACGGCGAAGTTTCGCCTGCTCGTGCTCCTCATGCGCCTCATCAAACCGCTCATTCGCGCCGATCTGCGCCTCTTTCTCGCTCTCTTCCAGTTCCATCTCTTCCACATAACGCCAGCTTTTGACGCCCGTCTCATCGCTCATGCGCTTCATAAACAGCAGGCAGGCGAGCACCATTCCGACCTCGATTGCGACAACCAGATCAAAGGCAACGGTGAGGAAGAATGTGAGGACAAGCACCGCAATATCGCTCTTTGGCGCGGTCTTGACAAGCTGTACAAAAGTGCGCCACTGACACATATTGTAAGCGACCATAAAGAGAATGGCAGCGATGGCAGGCATGGGAATCAGGGCAGCGTAGGGCATCAAGACAACGAGCACCAAGAGCAGGATCACGGCGTGTACCATGCCTGCGATGGGGGTGCGTCCGCCATTTTTCACGTTAGCGGCTGTGCGGGCGATGGCTCCGGTTGCCGGGATTCCGCCAAAGAGTGCGGAGGCGATATTTCCCGCGCCCTGAGCGGCAAGCTCCATGTTGGAGCGGTGATGACCGCCGATCATGCCGTCAGCGACCACGCAGGAAAGCAAAGATTCGATGGCTGCAAGGATTGCGATGGTGAAGGCATCCGGCAGAGCCGTCCGAATGATCTGGAAATTCACTTGCGGCACATGAAACGCGGGAAGCGCGTTGCTGATGGTGTAGAGATCCCCGATGGTGTTGACCTTTAAGGGGAGAAATTTGACCATCAAAATCCCGGCGATGACGGCGATCAGAGAGCCGGGGACTTTCTCCGTAATCATCGGGGAAATGATCAAGATTGCGAGACAGACCGCACCGACAATCAGCGCGTGCATGTTTACGGTGGAGATGCCTGCGACAAATGCTTCCAGCTTCTCCATGGTCTCAATGGTGGGCATTCCCGCCGGGTAGGTGACGCCAAAGAAATCTTTGAGCTGTCCGATGACGATGGTGACAGCGATGCCGGAGGTAAATCCGGTGGTGATGGTGAATGGGATGTACTTAATCAATGCCCCGAAGTGGCAAAGTCCCATGACGATCAAGATGATTCCGGCAAGAATCGTAGCGATGGCGAGTCCGTCAATGCCACTTCTTGCGACGATTCCGGCGACGATGGTTGCAAATGCTGCTGTTGGGCCGGCAATCTGAACCTGGCTTCCGCCCAGAGCCGAGATCACGAATCCAGCGACAATGGCGGTGTAGATTCCCTGCTCCGGGCCAACGCCGGAGGCAAGTGCCAGCGCGATGGAGAGCGGCAAGGCGATGATCGCGACGATCAAGCCAGCAACCAGATCTTTGACAAATTGTTGCTTTGAGTAAGTTTTGAGTGTGGTGAGCAGCATGGGCTGCAGCTTTTCCATAATTTGGTTCCCCTTTTCTCTCGTACTATGTATGTTGTATACACGATTTCATTATATACAGGTGTGTGGGGATTGTCCAGAGAAAACCACGAATTTCTAACATCACTTCAAGACGATTGAAACCAATAGCTGTGGTATTATGGGAAGGGAAAGATGAGATGTGATTGGGAGGAAATGAGATGGATTGGAGATTGCGTTACGATGTGGTGGTTGTGGGCGGCGGGCCTGGGGGATGCGTGGCTGCGATTGCGAGCGCGCGAACCGGGGCAAAGACGCTTCTTGTGGAGCAAAATGGTTTTCTGGGTGGGACATTGACTGCGTGTGGGACTGGCCCGATGATGTCGTTTCATGCAGGAGAGCAGCAGGTGATCTTGGGGATTGCACAGGAGATCGTGGAACGCCTGCAAGCGCGGGGATTTAGCAGTGGGCATCACCCGGACGCCGTGGGATTTTGCGCGACAACGACGGCATTTGACAGCGAAGGGATGAAACTCGTCCTGGAAGATATGGTGATGGAATCCGGCGCGGAACTTCTCTATCATACGGTGTTTTTAGAATGTGACGGCGCGGCGGATCGCATCCGTACCGCGTATTTTCATACAAAAGGCGGAACACTGATTGTGGAGGCAAAGGTCTTTATGGATGCCACGGCAGACGCAGATCTTTCGATCAGAGCAGGTGTAGCAACGGTCTATGGCAGGGATTTCGACCATCTGGCGCAGCCGATGACGATGAATGCGAGAGTGTACAACGTAGACCGAGAGCGGTTAAAGACATTCGTTCAGACGCATCACGATGAGATGAGCGTGTACGCGCCCAAAAGTCTGGATGGATTTGCACACATCGACATTTCCGGGGCGGGAAATCTCTTGAAAATTGCGCGGGAACGTGGAGAGCTTCATCTGGAGCGCGATATGGTGCTCTGCTTTGAGACGAATCATCCCGGTGAATACATCGTCAATATGAGCCGGATTGGCGGTGTGAGCGTTCTGGATCCTTTTGCGATGAGCCAGGCAGAGACGCTGGGGCGACGTCAGGTTCAGGAGATTGTGTCATTTCTCAGAACTTACATTCCGGGTTTTGAGCATTGTGTTCTCGCTTTCACGGGTCCAAATCTTGGGGTGCGTGAGAGTCGAAAGATTCTTGGGGCATATCGGCTGACCGGCGACGATTTGCTAAACAATGTCATGTTTTCGGACGCAGTGTCCATGGGTGGGTATCCGATTGACGTTCACGCGCCGAGCGGAGAAGAGACACAGCATCGTTTCCTTCGCCCCGGAAGCTGGTACTCGATCCCGTATCGCGCATTGATCACGAAAACGCACGCAAATCTCATCGTAGCGGGGCGATGTCTGAGTTCGGATCAGGCGGCGAATGCGGCGGTGCGGGTGAGTCCGGTGCTGATGGGATTTTCTCAAGGAGCGGGAACAGCGGCAGGAATGTGCGCGAAAAACGATGTGGATGTGCGGAAACTTGACACAGAACTTCTCAGAGAACAGCTGCGCGGTGATGGGGTGTTTTTGGAGGAATATCTGGAAGAATAAAACAGCAAATTTGAAACATGACAACCTAACTTCCTGAATTTACCAGAGTTTATCGAGTCGATATAATGGAACTATCAAAAGAAATGGGAGGAGAAGGAATATGAGACTTCAAAGATTAGGGGTTTTGGCAGCGGCTTTGGCGGCAGCGGGGGTTTTGACAGCGTGCGGATCAGGCGGCGAAAGTGCAGAAACTTCTGGAGCGTCAACAGAGCAGACACAGGCAGAGGGAGAGGGAAAGAGTGCTTCTGGGGAGAAGACAACGATCAACATCTGGTCAAAAGACCGCCACGACGCGGAGTATGTGCAGGCAAAGATTGACGATTACAACAAGAATAACACGGACAACATTGAGGTAGTCTACACACTCTACACGGACAACTATAAGCAGGCGATTGACATGGCGGCGCAGAACGGGGAACTGCCCGATTTTCTGGTCTATCAGGGAGAGGCATTCAACAAATATCTGCCAAATGGACAGTGGGCGGACATTTACCCGATGATGGGAGAGGAGATGAAATCGTATTTTGCAGATGTGGTGACGCCCGGATACAACGAGATTGATGGAAAGCTCTACTTTATTCCGACAACGGGAACAACGTGCCGCCTCTTCTACAATACGGAGACCTTTGAACGCGTCGGAATTGAGAAAGCACCGGAGACGCTGGAAGAGATGGTGGAAGATGCAAAATTGATCACCTCGGAGCTTTCTAGTGAAGGAATCTATGGATTTGCAGAGAATATGAAGAGTGCAAACTCCGCGCTTTTGCGTTCCGCTTGTGTGGGACTTCAGGCAGAGACCGGAACGTACAACGGATATGATTTCAAGAACGGAGTATATGACTTTACGGGGTGGAAAGATACGATGAATCTGTGGACAGAGCTTCTCTCTGACGAGTGCGCGTTCCCAGGCTGCGAGTCTCTTGACATTGACCCGCTCAGAACGCAATTTGCGGCAGGAAAGATCGGAATGTATTTTTCGTACACACACGCAGAGCCCGGTGTCTACGCAAACCAGTTCCCGATGGACTCTTCCAAGTGGGACGTTGCTCCCATTCCGACTGTTGGCGGAAAGCGGACAGGAAAGCAGTACTTTGAGGGAACGAGCGCGTATATGTTCAACGCACAGAGCCCGAATTTGGAGAAGGCATTCCAGGTCTACAAGGACATTTTCACCACGGAAGACTACCTGACTGGCTATTACGAGGGCGGTTACGGAATCAGCATTATTCCCTCGATTTTGGAAAAGGCAAATCCCAGCGACGACTTCAAGAATAAGCAGTGGCTTCAGATCAACAAGGATACCGACGCACTGCTTCCCAAGCCTCCGCACTCTGCATTTACAAGCGGCATGATTGTGGAAGGCGAAGATATGTTTAAGACCGCAGAGTCCATCTACTATGGCGGTCAGGATGCAGCGAGCACTTTGCAGGATCTGACGGATCGCTACAACAAGGCATATCAGGATGCGATTGCAAACGGAACGGGATACGAGATTAAGATTGAAAACTACGATCCGACGAATCCGACTTTGGAGTGATGGTATGAATAAAACGCTCAAGCGAAACTTGGAAGCCTGGTCATTCCTGGTTCCAAACCTCATTTTATTTCTAAGCTGTTCCGTCTACCCCGTGCTGTGGGCACTCAAGTATGTGTTCTACCAGTACGGCGGTTATGGAACCGGGGCTCCACGATTTGTGGGGCTCCAAAACCTCGCCAGAGTTTTTCGTGACAAGGTCTATTGGCAGAGTATGCTTCACACCTTTACCTATGGATTCGGAAAGGTGCTCATCATCATCCCGCTGGCATTTTTCCTGGCATTTCTCTTAAACGGTCAAAAAAAGAGCAACAGCATGATCCAGAGCGTGCTCTTTCTACCAACGATTATGAGTTCTGCAGTGATGGGCTTGGTGTTCTATCTCCTGTTTAATGCTTATAACGGTGAGGTCAACCAGTATCTGATGGCGGCTCACATCATCAAACAGCCGATTAACTGGCTCGGAAAAGATCATGCGATGAAGACGCTGATTCTCACCGCAGTGTGGGGGGGACTTGGAAACTATATGGTCTACTTTATTGCCGGAATTCAGCAGGTATCGGAGGATGCGATTGAGAGTGCCCGAATTGACGGCGCGAACCGCATCCAGACCATCTGGTATATCATTGTGCCAATGCTTGGCCCGATCTTAAAGATTATTTTGATGCTTGCAATCACCACGGCATTCCACGACATCACAAACGTGATGGTTCTGACTGAGGGCGGGCCGAACAATGCGACGATGGTATCTTCCCTGTACAGTTACCGCTACTTCTTCCCTATCTCGGCGACAGAGGCGACCGTTCCGCAATACGGATATGGCGCGGCACTCAGCGTGATCACCGCCTGTGTGGCAGGAATTGTCACCATTCTCTATCTGAGGCTCTCCAAGCGTCTCGATGACATCTATTAGGAGGTGGGAATATGAAGCAATCCAAGCGAATCAGTCTTGCCACGTCCCGATGGATTTTTCTGGGAATCATGTGCATTTTCACGGTCTACCCGATCATCTATACGATTCTGGGTTCACTCAAGACGAATGCAGAATTGACGCAGGGCGGGCATTTCCTGCCGCAGGAGTGGCATTTTGAAAACTATTACCGGGCATTTGTTGAGGCGGACTTTTTGCGATACACGGGAAACAGCGTGATTGTCAGCTTGAGCGTGACGATCCTTGCCGTTGTAACCTGTTCGCTTGCCGGATTCATCCTGGCGCGAAGAGAGTTTGCGGGCAAGAAAATGCTTCTGGCTCTGTATATGTCCATGATGTTTGTCTCTCTTGGCTCCATCACACTTTACCCCATCTACGAGATGCTCAGGGCATTGAAACTGCACAAGACCATGCTTGCACTTGTCATTGCTCTGACGGGCGGACAGGCGACAAATGTCTTTTTGGTCATGGGATTTACGAAGGCGATCCCAAAAGAACTCGATGAGGCGGCAATTATTGACGGCTGTTCCATCTACGAAGTTTATAGCAAGATCGTTCTTCCGCTTACCAAGCCGATTCTTGCCGTTGTCGCACTTTTTTCCTTCCGAAATGCTTGGAACGATTACGTCACGGGGCTTGTTATGACGATCACGACACCGGCATTAAAGACGCTGACGGTTGCCGTTGTTCAGCTGAAATATTCCGTCAATGCGGCGGCAGAGTGGCATATCATGCTGGCAGGGGCTTCCATCGCGATTATTCCGATTTTGATCGTTTACCTGCTTGCAAACAAGCAATTTATTGCAGGCTTGACTGCTGGGGCAGTAAAAGGATGAGGTGCTGCCTGGAAAATTTCCCCAAATAATAGTATACTGGAAAGATGGAGGTGGTGGCAATGCGTTTTCATATACACAACCTGAAATTCCGGTACCAGATTCTGGTAGTTTTTACGGGAATCTTTCTTGCGATGAGCCTGGGAAGCGGAGTCGCGTTTTATCGAATGTCGGCAGAAAATGTGACGGACAATTTTACACTCAGCGCGAAAGACAGCGTCAGTCAGATTGGAAATACTTTGGAAACCCGGCTTGGGATCATCAGCGAGCGGGCGAGAGCCATGTTGATCAACCAGAATTTTTCCAACGCGCTGGAGCGATACCTCAATTCCCCGACCGCCGCGAATACGGTGGCGGCTCAGGGGATTTTGAGCGCGTCTTTGAAGGATTTTGAGCAGGGTGAATCCTTGATTGAGGCGGCGTATCTGTACACAAGTCACGGAGATTTTGACAGTTACACGCATATTCGTCAATGGAATTTTGATTTTCGCGATTCGATCTTTTATCGGGTGTATGAAAATGAACGGATGGCGTCCGTTCAATGGCTCACGCCCATGCAGGATGTGATTTTTACCGGGGGAAAATGGGTGCTCCCCTGTGTGATCCGCTTTACGGTCGGCGGATACCAGCAATGGCAATATCTGGTTTACCAGATTGATCTGGAATCCTTAAAACAGCTGCTGGAAGGGCAGAATCCATTTTTTGATGATATTGTGATTTTCGACGCGAAAAAAAGGCAGATTCTGGGAGAAAAACTGACAGAGGGGGACTCCAGTCAGCTGGTGGAGAGTCTAACGATTGCCAATGAGTGGACGATCTGCGGCGTCAAGTCAAGGGCGGAACTTCTGGAAAGTCTTTCCAGACTGCGAATGGACATTATGAAGGTTGCTCTGGGTCTTCTGGGACTGGGAGTATTTTTTGCGTTTGTCACCGTAAAGAATTTGACGGATGCACTCAGCAGGCTGGAACGGGATATGCTCTGCGTGCGCGGCGGTGATCTGGATGTGCGGTTTTTCTATCCGTATGAGGACGAGGTGGGGAGTCTGGCAAAGAGCTTCAACTATATGGTTGGAGAGATTCAATCGCTCGTCACAAAACAGGAAGAGAGCATTCGCCAGTTGAGAGATTCCAGAGACCGTGTGTCGGAGGTCCAGCGGCAGAAACGAAAGGCAGAGCTCAAGGCATTGCAGGCGCAGATCAACCCGCATTTTCTCTACAACACGCTCAATGCGATTACCTGGCAGGTGGCGGATCAGGGGCTTGAGGAAGTCAGCCTGATGGCGAGCTCGCTTGGAAAATTCTTCCGGCTGAGTCTGAGCAAGGGGGAGGAGATTATCTCGCTTGCCGACGAGGTGGAACATGTGAGAGCATATCTGAACATTCAGGGGATTCGATACCGGGATAAGTTGCGCTATGAACTCGACATTTCCCAGGAACTTTTATCGGTTCGCGTCTTGAAATTGATCTTACAGCCTCTTGTGGAAAATTCAATCTATCACGGAATCAAGGAGAAAAAAGGCGGCGGGACGATTCGCATTCTTGCAAAACGCGCTTTTCGGGGTGAAGAGATCGTGATGCAGCTGGAAGTCTGGGATGACGGTGTTGGAATTGAGGCGGAGTCGCTTTTACGGATGAACGAGGATCTGCGCGCCGGGGGGCGTTCTCAGAAAGAAGGATATGGGATCTACAACGTCAATGAGCGGCTGATGCTGTACTACGGGGAAATGTATGGGCTTTCCTATGAGAGCGTGTGGGGGGAGTATACAAAGGCGTGTCTGACATTGCCGATGGAAGGAGAGCGGGAATGTATAAAGTATTGATTGCAGATGACGAGACATTTGTCCGGACATTGCTTGAGAAAAACCTTGCAGCTTCCTCTCTGCCGATTCAGGTGGTGGGGGCAGCGGAGGATGGGCAGGAAGCATTGGAATTGTCAGAAAAGTATTTACCGGATATTCTGGTGACGGATATTGCGATGCCGTTTCGCAACGGTCTGGATCTGATTCGGGAACTCAAGGAGCGTGAGATTGCGACAAAAAGCGTGATCATCAGTGGGTACGATGAGTTTGACTATGCAAGGACTGCGATCGCACTTGGTGTGACGGATTATCTCTTAAAACCATTTACACCGTCGGAATTATATGAGGTACTCGAAAAATTGATTCGAGAGCTGGACAGCCAGAGAGTGTTTGATCAGAACCTGGAACGCTTGAAAAAGCAGGCGGATCGCAACAAATTGCGAGAGCGATACCATTTTTTCAAGGAAGTGTTAAAGGGACAAATGCCGCAAAGCTGTGGGGAGGAATTGGAGGCGTCTCTTGGCGGGGCGATCAGCTGTCTGACCTGCGTTCTGACACTTAGGGGAAGCATCTGGGAGTTTGAGGACGAGGAAAAACTGGAAGAGTTTATGGGGCTTTTGCGAACGGGATATTTTCCGGCGGAGCTTTCCTTTCAGGGGATCTGTCTGGAGACGAAAAAGCTCGTCATGTGCTTTTGGGCGAGACGCCAGTCGGAGCGGGAGTTTGTCGAAAAAGTGATCGCCGGGCTGGAACGATTCTCAAAGAGCATGGAACAGTATTACGACGTGGTTCCGTATTGTACGCTGGGGCGGGTGTATTCGAGTGTGAGAGGTTTTTGTGACTCGTGTCAGGACGCGCTAAAGACCTGGAATGAGGCGTTGAATCCGCAAAAAAAGATTCGCATCTACGGAGAGAAAAAGGAAGAGCAATCCTTTCCGGAACATACGGGGCTTTCCGCGAGAATTCGGGAGAAAAAAGCCTGCATCCGTGGTGCAGTTCTTGGAGCGAACCGAAGAGAGAGTCAGAATCTTCTGGCGCAGCTGATGCGGCTCTATGTGTCCGGGGCGAGCAGAGGAAGCGATTACATTATGATTTCGGCGGGGGAGTTGATTTTTGGGATCGCGGACGATCTGGAACGAAGCGGGTACGAAAGACCGAAGGAAACGCAGATTCCGAACCTGAAAGCACAGATGGGGACGGGAAGTCTTCTGGAACTCAGGGAAATTCTGGAAAACTATCTCGACACCTGCTGTCGGCTTGTGGAGGAAAATCAGCTGGCAAAGCGACCGGAGGCAGCGGTTCGCACGGTGCAGACGTGGATGGACGAGCACTTAAAAGACAGCGAACTCTCAATCGAAGCGGCAGCCGGGCTGGTGCACTTTAGCGTCAGTTACCTGCGTCAGAACTTTAAGGAAGTGACCGGGGAAAACTTCGGGGAGTACCTGATTCGCAGGCGGATGGAAAAGGCGGGAATGTTCCTGCGTGATACCTCGATGAAGATCCAGGATATTGCGAGAAATTGCGGGTACGACAATCAGCGGTATTTTTCCAGCAGCTTCAAAAAGTTTTATGGGTGCACACCGACGGAATTTAAGGAGATTGTGGAGAAGGAGAAATTATGATTCAATTTACGAAGGCAGAAGTGGAAAAGATTCGGGCGCGCAGTGGAGCGTATCCGAAGACATTGGCAAATCTCAAGGCGCAGGTGGCGGAGGTATTCGAGGGGAAAATCATTGTTCCGGAGAGTGGAATCGCCAACTGGACGCTGTATTATTACTGCCCGGATTGCTCGGTTTCGCTGACATTTGACCGAAACCGTCCAAAGGCGCATACCTGTCCGTGCTGTGGAAAAGTCTGTACCGGGGAGCCATATGACAGTTCGTGGTGGGGAGTGATGAACGCGAAAAATTATAATGCAGTCTTTTCTATGGCAGTGATCTGGCTTGCGACGGGGCAGATGGAGTACGCGAAAAAAGCGATTGCGATTATGGTTCGGTATGCACAGTGTTACCCTAATTACGAGGTGCACGGCGACATTCCCTACAATGGACCGGGCAGATCCGGGGCACAGACGCTGGATGAGGCGAATTTTCAGCGTACATTTGCAATGGCTTACGACATTCTTTCGGATGTGATGACACAGGAAGAAAGAGAACTGGTTCGGGATCAGATGTTGATTCCGGGGGCACAGTTTCTCCTGGCGCACCGCCACCGCCAGATTCACAACCACGAGGTGATTATCGCGTCTGCGATCGCCGTGATCGGGATTCTCTTTGGGAGAGAGCAGGATGTGGAGGTGGCGTTGTATGAGCGGTACGGATTGTACGATCAGTTGGAGCGGGGAATGTTGTCGGATGCGGTGTGGTTTGAGGGGGCGTTTGGCTACCACTTTTACGCGCTGACGAGTTTTTTTGCCTTTGAGAAATTTGCCCTTCATACAAAATATGGAAATATTCACCATCCCAATTATCGGGCGATGATGGAAGTGCTGGTGCATTATCTGGAGCCGGATTTTGGTGTTCCTCTGCTCAACGATACCAATTATGGGCATCTGGGGCATATGAAGGAGCTGTATGAGTTTCCGTACCGAGAGCTGGGAGGAAAGCCGATGGCATTTGTCCTGCATACGGCTTACAATAAGAAAGAACGAGATAATCTGGAAGCGTTTCTTTACGGGGCGGACGAGATTGAGGAGGCGGTGTGCGAGTTAGAGACGTACCACACGCCGATCGGAGAACCGGGACACACGATTTTACGGGGAAATGACGGGCGATACTTACTCTTAAAGCACGATCCATATGGCGGAGAGCACGACCACTACGATCGCTTAGGGATTAGTTTTCTGGCGTATGGGAAGGCTGCGGCAAGAGATCTTGGAACGACGGGATATGGTGCACCGATGCACTATGCGTATTACAAGAACACGGCAAGCCATAATACCATGGTGATCGGGGAGGAGAATCAAGCACCGGTGTGTGCAAGACTCATTCGTTTTGAGGAGCGCGACGGAGGAACGTATGTGGAGGCAGAGGCGGATTGGACTGCGCCGTATGAGATGCCGGACACGTTCACGATCGTGCAATGGTCTGAGGAAAAGTACAGGAAGGTGAAGATGAACCGCAAGATTTGGTGGTTTGACTCGTATTTTATCGAGGTTTTTGCCGCAGAAGAAGTTCCGCTGGGAAAGAGCGCGGACTGGGTGTGGCACGTTGCCGGGACATTACAGTCTGGGGCGGAGAATTCGCAGCCTGTCTTGCCGGGGACGTTTGTCTCAAAGCCATTTTCCTACTTAAAAGATGCAAGGGAGCAGACCGTTTGCGGAAAGACGCACCGTCTGGAGTGGAAGTGCGACGGTTTTTCGATGGCAGTCTTTTCTCTGGCAAATGGGCAGAGCCAGATCACGGCAGTCGGCCCGGATAATCCCTCTTCCGGGGAGATTTCGTATCTGATTGAGCGCAGATACGCAAGCGGGGTACTTGCCGCACACGTCATTGAGTGTTATAAAGACGCGCCAACCGTGCAATCCGCGACATTTTCTAAAAATGAAAACAGGGAGTTGGTTGTGACTGTGACAGAGCGAACTGGGAATGTGCGTAATGTGTGTGTTTCTAAAAGTTGACATACCAGAGGAAAATTAGCTATACTTTAAGCAAAGATTATATGTGGATTGGAGGAAGAAGATTGAAGTTTGAGTGGGATGAAGATAAAAACACAATTAATAAAGCGAAGCATAAGATCTCATTTCAGACAGCAGCTTATGTGTTTGATGATCCGGAATACATTGAGATGTATGACTTTGAACATAGTATCGAAGAAGACCGTTATATTGCAATCGGAATGGTGGAGGATATTCTGTTTGTTGTTTTTACAGAGAGAAAAGATGCGATTCGACTAATTTCCGCCAGATTGGCAACTGAGAAAGAAAGGAGACTTTATTATGATCAAAACATTCACTATTAATCCGGGCGACAGCCTTACAAAAGAACAGTTACAAGAAATTGAAGAAGCGAAAAAAAGCCCGATTGTATTTGATGAAGACTGCCAGGAATTATCCCCGGCAATGATGAAGGCTTTCAAAAGTGCAGTGATTCAGAGAAATCGGAGAAAAAAAGCATAGAGAGCTCTAATATACCTTCAGCCCCGGAGCGAAGACCGCGCCGGGGCCGAGGAAAAAGGGGAGGATTAAGTATTTCTCTTTGGTGATGGTCTTAGGATTGCCGCTTTTTTGCGAAATGATACGCCTCTCTTGCAATCTTTTTTGTTTTGTTATATACTGGGACGTAAGCGACCGGGAATGTCCCGGTTTGGCAAATCAATAGGAAAAAGGATGGAAGAATTATGGCACTGTTGGATACATGGCGCAACCTTGCATACGGCGATGGCCTGGATGATAAAAAGAGAGAAGAACTCTGGTCCGGTTATTTTGCAATCGAGAAAGGAATCTACGAGCAGATCCTTTCCAAGCCCGAGGAAGTAATCACCGGAACCGTGAAGGAGCTGGCAGAGAAGTACGATACCGAAGTTCTGATCATGACCGGATTCTTAGACGGCATCAACGAGAGCTTAAAGGGCTACGAGAATCCCATCGACACCATGGATGAGGACACTCAGGTAAAGATCGAGATCGATCCTGAGAAGCTCTACTACAACATGGTAGAGGCAAAGGCAAGCTGGCTGTATCAGCTGCCCCAGTGGGATGCGATTCTGACCGAGGAGCGTCGTAAGGAGCTCTACAAGGAGCAGAAGGCTTCCGGCACCATCCGCAAGGCGAAGAAGGTATTCCCGAACGATCCCTGTCCCTGCGGAAGTGGCAAGAAGTATAAGAAGTGCTGCGGCAAGAACGCATAATCAATTTTCGCCTGCCCTTGGACGACATGGGCAGGCGTTTTCGTTGTGTCATAAGAAATGATACAACGAACGCTCCGCTGTGGATCGCACTGCGGCGGATAGGAGAGTTTGAGCGAGGAAACGAATATGGAGGCATACACAAGTTTTGCACAGGTCTACGACTTGTTTCAGGATAATGTCCCCTATGAAGTGTGGTGTGAGTACCTTTCAGGGCTTCTTCATGAGTACGGCGTGAAGGACGGGCTGGTTCTCGATCTGGGATGCGGAACGGGAAGTCTCACCGAGCTTTTGGCAAAAAAAGGGTACGACATGATCGGAATCGACAATGCCGACGAGATGCTTCAGATCGCGATGGAAAAGCGCGAAAAGTCCGGGCTGGATATTCTCTACCTCCTTCAGGATATGCGGGAGTTTGAGCTTTACGGCACGGTGGCTGCGGCGGTGAGTATCTGCGACTCCATGAACTACATTCTGGATTACGAAGATCTCGTGGAAGTGTTCCGGCTTGTCAACAATTACCTGGATCCGAACGGAGTATTTATCTTTGACTTAAATACGCCGTATAAGTACGAGACGCTTCTTGCGGAGAACACCTTTGCCGAGGATCGAGAGGAGAGCAGCTTTATCTGGGAGAATTTCTACGATGAAGAGAGTCGGATCAACGAGTACGATCTGACGCTGTTTATCCGGGAAGGAGAGCTGTACCGCAAGTTTCAGGAGACACACTACCAGAAGGCATGGACGATCGAGGAACTGAAAGCAGCTGCCGATGAAGCGGGCATGATCTTTGAGGCGGCATTTGAATCGGGAAGCAAGGAAGAGCCAAAGGCAGAGAGCCAGAGGGTCTATCTTGTCTTTCGGGAACATGGAAAAGGAGAAAACGAATGGATTATATCATCAGAGCAACAGCGGCAAACGGAGAGATCCGTGCATTTGCGGCAACCACAAGAGAGCTTGTAGAGAAGGCAAGACAGGCGCATGATTTAAGCCCTGTGGCGAGCGCGGCACTGGGACGTCTCTTGACGGGCGCGGCCATGATGGGAATTGATATGAAGGGAAATGACGACCTTCTGACGTTAAAGATTGACGGGGACGGCCCGATTCACGGTGTGCTGGTGACGGCAGATTCCCATGGAAATGTCAAAGGATATGTGGGCGACCCGCAGGTGATGCTTCCCCCCAGTCCGCTTGGAAAACTCGACGTGGGCGGCGCAGTCGGTATGGGAACGCTTCGCGTCATCAAGGACATTGGCTTAAAAGAGCCTTATGTGGGACAGACGGAGTTGGTAGGCGGTGAGATTGCGGAGGATCTGACCTACTACTTTGCGGCTTCCGAGCAGATCCCTTCCTCTGTGGCTCTGGGCGTGTTGATGAATAAGGACAACACCGTGCGTCAGGCAGGTGGATTCATCGTGCAGCTGATGCCGGGGGCTTCCGAGGAGATTATCAGCAAATTGGAAGAGAATCTTCGCAGCCTGCCGACCATCACCTCTCTTTTGGATGAGGGCAATACGCCGGAGATGATTCTTGAGAAGGTGCTGGGCAACCTGGATCTGGAGATCAAGGAGCAGCTGCCGACGGCATTTTCGTGTAATTGCAGCAAGAGTCGCGTGGAGAAAGCGTTGATCAGCGTGGGAAAGAAGGACATCCAGGAGATGATCGACGATGCAAAGCCTATCGAGGTGAAGTGCCACTTCTGCAATAAGGGATATGAGTTTTCTGTGGAGGACTTAAAAGAGCTGTTAGAGAAGGCAAGCCACTGAAGATAGACAGCAAAAGAGCCGGTTCCCTATTGGAAAACCGGCTCTTCTGTAATCACTTGGACTCATGTAGGTCTTACTTCAGAACTCTATCTTGCTCGATATATGTTTGAAAAAGGTACACGGTTGTGGATGATTATAATTTGGTTACGTTCGTAGCCTGGGGTCCCTTCGCGCCGTTCACAACGTCGAACTCAACGGCCTGGCCCTCGTCCAGAGACTTGAAGCCTTCCATGTTCAGACCAGAGTAGTGAACGAATACATCGTTGCCCTGCTCGTCGGAAATGAATCCGTAACCCTTCTGGTTGTTGAACCACTTAACTGTACCTTTCATGATGATACCTCCGAAAAAATAAAAAAAATAAATGTGCAGCTGCGAACAATTTCGCAACTTCAAATAGAATAGCACAAACAGGACAATGTGTCAAACAAAAATGTTGGAATTTTCAGAGAGAGTGTGAGTAAAATGAAATTAGAAAATATATGGAAACATTTTAAGACAATCACATACCATCGCCATCTGGTTCGCCGCCATTGCTTCCGGTTGGGACTCTACCGACAGGGACTGATGCACGATCTGTCAAAATACAGCCCCGAAGAATTTCTGACCGGAGTGCGATATTATCAGGGAACAAGAAGCCCAAACGCTGCGGAGAGGGAAGCCTGCGGTTACTCCAAGGCATGGCTTCACCACAAAGGAAGAAATAAGCACCACTATGAGTATTGGACGGACGTATCGACCGACAAGACGAAGGGATATGTGGGTGTGAAAATGCCGATCCGCTACTTTGCGGAGATGATCTGCGACCGAATTGCCGCCTGCGAGGTCTACAAAGGGAAAGATTATACGCCCTCTGCACCGCTTGAATATTACGAGAGGACGAAACAATACATTGTCATTCACCCGGAGACGAGAGCACTCCTGGAGCGTGTTTTGGTGATGTTGAGCAAAAAAGGGGAGGCAGTGACATTTGCCTACCTGCGCTCCCTCCTCAAAAAAGGTACTTACTAATTCTCTGCGTAGAGCAGTTCCTCGATGATCTCCACCGCGTCCGAGATGCAGTCCGGGCAAAGGCGGATCGGCTTTTTGTCCGCGGAGTCCACGCCCTTTAAGCTCTTGCACACGACGGTGCCGTTCTTGTCCTTGAATGCCTGGATGCAGGCTCTGGCAGCCTTGTAGCTGATCGCCTTGGAGTCCGGGTGTTCGAGGTTTGCACTGCTGCACTTTAAGCCAGCGAGAATGGCTGCTGCAGAGATGGCTCCGCAGGTTCCCTCCATGCCGCCCATGCCAAGACCTAAGCCTTCGGCGACGCGAAACAGCGTTTTTTCGTCCAGATCCGTCTTGTCCTGGAATGCCAGA
>Cebus_capucinus_imitator_PRJNA485217_SSR047__coassemble_1035_pt1 | contig 35106 bp, 29 predicted proteins | sample Cebus_capucinus_imitator_PRJNA485217_SSR047__metabat2_high_PE_002 | metagenome-assembled genome bin Cebus_capucinus_imitator_PRJNA485217_SSR047 | reverse complement strand
GCAATTCATCCCACCGCTTTAGAAGCGGGGGACTTCTTGCTGAATCATGTTAAAAGTAAAGGTATATCCGTCTCAGATTTGTGTAAAAACAGAACAAGCATTGAAGATATTTAACGAACATCGTGTGAAGGAGGAGCGGTATAAATGATGAAGGATTTAGAAAATCAATCTGAGATTGTAATCCGCCAGCTTCAATTAGAAAATGGTCTGAGTTTAGAGAAGGCAACGAACACATGGTATTGCTCTAAGACGAAGGAAGAAGTTGAAAAGCGGGATCTCTATTTTATTTCTGGTATGAGATGCTACTGGGAGCTGATGCTGGAGCTGGAGAAAGATAGTCGTTGGATGAGAGATTCATTTGAGTGACTAAAAAAGCCCCTTTCCCAGGGGCTTTGAAAGCAAGCATATATTACTGAATGATACCGCTTGTATTGACTGTCCAGATCTTCTCGTTCTCATCCTTATAATCCTTGTAACCTGCGCCAAGGTCGGGGCGGGCGGTGGACTTGGAGGTGGAGGAGGCTTTCTGTACAACGCCATTTGCATTCACGAGATAACGCTGATCGTCAAGCTCGGCGGGGGCGTAGCGCAGATCCTTGTCTGCGGACTGGCGCAGACCGTGCACATAGAGGACATTGTCCTTGACGCCGTGGTAGCCCTGTCCCTTCTTCGTGCCGTCCGTGTGGAAGTACCAATTCTCATCCTCGTCCGTCTTCTCGTTGTAGATGGTCTGCTTTCCGGTACGCATCACGCCGTCCTCTCCAAAGTAGAAGTTGGCACTTGCTCCGTCCTCGGTGTTGACCACCTGCTTTCCGGTTTGCATTTCCCCGCGCACATTAAACGCGTACTTCTTGGAATCCACAGAGAAGAGTTCCAGACCGCTTGCCGCGTGGTAGGGCGCGCCGTTCTTAAAATAGAAGCGGTAAGTCTCACCTTCCTCACTGATCGCCTCCGCACCCTCAATCTCTCGCCAGCCAGAGGCACGTTTTCCGTCCTCATCGTAATACTGGTAGCCCGCAATCGACCCCTCTGTGCGCGCTGCCTGGGAGGCGGAGGCATTTTCCTGGACAGGGAGTTTGTACCAACCCGTCTGCATTCTTCCATCCTCAAACGTATAGTAAGAGTCCTCAATCTTCTTATCGACTTGATTTTCCACGCGCTTTCCGGTTCGGTCAAAATAGAACCAAGATTCCGTGTAGTCCGTGTCTTCATTCTCGTCCGCGAGTTTGACCCAGCCCGTTTTCATCTTGCCGTCGCCTTCCTCGCCGAGATAATAATGGTAGCCGTCGATGGATACCAACCCGGTCATCATGTGCCCGTCCTCATTAAAATAGTAGGTATTCGAGTTGATGTTCACCCAGCGGGATACGACCATTTTCCCGTTCTTTCCATAATAATACCAATAATATTCCGGCTCGCTGTCGTCGTTGCCGTAGTCCTCATTTTCCACAACAACCCATTGAGAGCTGACGCGCTTTCCGTCAGACCCGACGTAATACTCGTCCACCTGCTGATCAGCTGCCTGAACGCCGTCCGAATCGAGATAGTACCAGTCGTCGCCGCGTTTTTTCCAGGTGTCGGTGAGCAGGTCGCCGTCCGCGTCGCGGTAGACCCAGGAATCATTTTCCGAAACCCAACCCGCGTTTGCCGCCTGTACGGACAGGGAAGTAAGGTTTGGGGCAAATGCTGCCATGAACGTGGCAGAAGATAACACTGCTAAGAGTTTTGCTTGTTTTTTCATAATAAAAATCCGCTCCTTTTATTCGTTGAATCGGTGATTTGTTTGCTTACACCGGTGATTATATCGGACGAAGGGGGCGATGGATAGTGTGGGTTACTGGCAGGAATGGAAGGAGATGGATCGGGTGGGAGGGGGGAGTTCGTCATGTTGCGATAGGTTTTTGCCAGGAAGTGTGATATACTATACGAAAATGCGGCAAGCGAAAAATCCAATGGAGGAGGAACAAGATGAAGATAAGACTTGCGGACTATGTGGCGAAGAGGCTGGCAGAAGCCGGAATCTGCCAGGTATTTTCCGTGACCGGAGGCGGGGCAATGCACTTAAATGACGCGCTGGGACACCAGAAAGATTTGCATTGCATCTACAACCACCACGAACAGGCGAGTGCCATGGCGGCGGAAGCCTACGCGAGAATCCACAACCGAATCGCAGCTCTGTGCGTGACAACGGGTCCGGGCGGAACGAATGCCATCACCGGAGTGCTCGGCGGCTGGCTGGATTCGATCCCGATGTTGGTGCTCTCCGGGCAGGTGCGCTACGACACCACGGCGCGCTGGACGGGGCTTGGAATCCGCGCAATGGGTGATCAGGAGTTTGACATCTGCAAGGCAGTCGATTGCATGACGAAGTATTGCGAGATGGTGATTGATCCCATGCGGATTCGCTTTTGCCTGGAGAAGGCACTCTATCTGGCAACGACGGGACGCCCTGGTCCTTGTTGGCTCGATATTCCGTTAAATGTCCAATCCGCGCAGATCGAGGAGGACGAGCTGATCGGTTTTGACGCGGCGGATTATGAAAATGGTGGTACGGGCTGGGCAGTGGCAGACGCGCCGCATAAAATCATTGAGGACGAGGCGGGGCATGGCGAGACGCGGGCAAAGATCGCGCCGCGCGTGAGCGAGGAGTTTGCAAGGACGATTATCGAAAAGATCCGCCGGGCAAAACGTCCGGTCTTGAACGCAGGAAACGGCATCCGCATCGCGGGCGCGTTCGAGGCATTTTCCAGAGTCGTAAAGAAATTGGGGATTCCAGTTGTCACAGGCTGGGACAGCGAAGATTTGATGTGCGACGACGATCCGCTCTATGTGGGACGCGGCGGAAATATGGGCGATCGCGCGGGAAACTTTGCGGTGCAAAACAGTGACCTCGTATTCAGCGTGGGAAGCCGTCTGAGTATTCGTCAGGTTGGATACAACTATAAGACGTGGGCGAGAGCCGCGTATGTGATCGTCAACGACATTGATGTGGAGGAGTTAAAAAAGCCCTCAGTTCATTGCGATCTTGCGGTTCATGCGGACGCAAAGGACTTGTTGGAAGTGCTTGACCGACTTCTTCCCGATGAGCCGCTCTTTGACGGAGGTGAGGGGTTAAATGGAACGAGCTGGAAAGAGACGTGCCGGATGTGGAAAGAGAAGTACCCGGTGGTGCAGGAGAAACACTTTGCGGACGGTGCATTTGCCAATGTCTACGCGATGGTGCACGAGATCAGCAGTCGGCTTGAGGAAGACCAGGTCACGGTGGTTGGAAATGGCTCTGCCTGCGTGGTGGGCGGACATGCCTGGAGGATCAAAAAAGGGCAGCGTTTTATCACGAATTCCGCGGTTGCCTCGATGGGATACGATCTTCCGGCGGCAATCGGTGCGTGGGCGGCTTCCAGAGATCAGGAGTGCTTTGGGCTTGGAAGCATTGCGACTGGTAAGGACTTGATTCTGTTGACGGGCGAGGGAAGCCTTCAGATGAATCTTCAGGAGTTGCAAACGATCATTCATCACCGAATGAACATCAAAATCTTTCTCATCAATAACGGCGGCTATCACTCCATCCGCCAGACACAGCGCAACTTCTTCCAGCCGCCGATGGTGGGCGTTGGAGAGGACAGCGGCGATTTGAGCTTCCCGGATATGGAGAAGCTGGCGGCGGCATACGGGTATCCCTACGTCTGTGCACACCGAAACTGCGAACTTTCCGACGCAATCGAGCAGGCACTTTCCACACAAGGTCCGGTGATCTGCGAGGTATTCGTCAGCCGAGACCAGAATTTTGAGCCGAAATCTTCCGCAAAGCGCTTGGATGACGGGACGATGGTCTCCCCGCCGTTAGAAGATCTCTCCCCCTTCCTTCCCGATGAGGAGATGGATGCGAACATGATCATTCCGAGGATTCGCGGATGATGGGGCGCGCGGTGATATTGACCGGGGCGACGAGCTTTATCGGGCGCGCAGTAGCGCGTCGGCTTCTTGCAGAATATTGCGAGGTGATTGCCGTCATTCGTCCCGGCTCTTCTGGGAGGAAATATCTGGAAGAGGAAGAAAATGCAAATCTCTCGATTGTGGAGTTGAATCTAGGTGAGATTTCCCGATTGAGGGAAGTGTTAAATGGGAAAAATTGGAAAGAAAAGGAGCGGTTCTGGCTGCACCTTGGCTGGGAAGGGGCGGGAAGCAATAACCGCGCCAACCCGGAGCTTCAGAAAAAGAACATCGGTTATGCGATTGACGCGCTGAAAACGGCGGGCGTGCTTGGCTGTACGCGGTTTCTCTTCTCTGGGTCGCAGGCAGAGTACGGAATCTGCACGGAACCGATGCGGGAGGAAGATCCCTGCCATCCGGTCTCAGAGTATGGCAAGAATAAGGTGGAGGTCTTTCGAGAGGCCTCTGCCCTTGCACCGCATCTTGGAATCACCTACCTGCACACGAGAATCTTCAGCGTGTACGGACCGGGCGATCATCCCTGGTCGCTCATTGAGACGTGTCTTGACGCGTTTTTGAATGGCGGACACATGGAACTTGGCGCGTGCACGCAGATGTGGAACTTTCTGTATGTGGAGGACGCGGCGGACGCGCTGGTGAAACTTTTGCTTGGCAATGCACCTTGTGGCGTGTATAATGTGGCAGGAGAGGACACCCGACCACTGCGCTCGTATCTGGAAGAGCTGCATACACTCTGCGGGGGGAAGGGGACGTACCGATACGGAGTGCGTCCGCCGAACGCAGAGGGCGTGGTGTCGCTGATTCCTGTGATCGAGAAATTAAAGCAGGAGACGGGATGGCGTCAGAGCGTGCGCTTTGATGAAGGAATCCGTCGAATGATTGCCCTGCGGGGGTCAAACGAATCGTGAAGAGGTAAGTTATGAGAAAACATTGTATTTCCTGCGGCGCGCCCCTGTGGGAGAAGCCGCTTTTAACACTGGATCATATGCCGGCATCGGCACAGGACATCCCGGATGCCACTCAGGTGAAGACGGATGAGGGAATCACCTTGAACTTGTGTCAGTGCACCGGCTGTGGACTGGTGCAATTTGACTGCGAGCCAGTCGCCTACTACCGGGACGTGATCCGTGCCGGGGGGTATTCTACGACCATGACCGAGCTTCGCAGAAGGCAGTACCGCCATCTGATCGAGACATACCATCTGGAAGGAAAGAAGTTCATCGAGGTGGGCTGTGGTCAAGGCGAGTTCTTGCAGGTGCTCACCGAGTTTGCGGTGCAGGCAAAGGGACTGGAGCACGACGCGCGCCTAGTCGGGCTTGCAAGAGAAAAGGGGCTTGACGTGGAGCAGGGATTTGCACAGGATGAGAAGACGCAATTTCCGGGCGGCCCGTATGACGTATTTTTGTCCTTCAACTTTCTGGAACATCAGCCCGACCCGCGCGGAATGCTTGCCGCAATCTGGGAAAATCTGGCAGAGGACGGCATGGGCTTGATTACAGTTCCGAGTTTTGAGTATATTATGGAAAATGACGGCTACTACGAGCTGATCCGCGATCACATCGCCTACTATACGTTTGACTCGCTCAAATCGCTCTTGGAGCGCAGTGGATTTTGTGTGCTGGAGCAGGAGATGATTAACCGCGACACGCTCTCATTTGTCGTGAAAAAGCGCGCGCGTCTTGACGTTGGAAATCTTCTTTACGGCAGAGATACGATGCGCGCGGAACTTTCTGCATGGTTAAGAGAACTTTCTGAGCGCGGAGGACGCGCCGCAATCTGGGGTGCGGGTCATCAGGGATTTACCTTGGCCGCGACAACACAGCTTGGGACGCGCACCGAGTACATCATTGACTCCGCACCGTTTAAGCAGGGAAGATTTGCCCCGGCTTCCCACCTTCCCATCGTGCCGCCACAGCATTTTCACGCACATCCCGTGGAGGCGATTGTGATTGCCGCCCCCGGATACACGGATGAGATCGCAAAGAGCATCCGCGAAAAGTTCGGCGACAAGGTGCAGATCATGGCGATGCGCTCGAATCACTTGGAAGAGCTTGCACCAGGGGAGCGTGCGTGATGGAGCGGGCAGTTATCACCGGGGCGACGGGATTTCTTGGAAGGAATCTGGCAAGCCTCTGCCTGGAAAAGGGCATGGAGGTCTTTGCGATTGTGCGTCCGGAGTCGAGAAATCTGGGAAATCTTCCCAAACATGAACATTTGCACCTGGTACGAGCCGCTTTGGCGGACAGTGAAACCTGGACAAAGGCGATCGGATGCGCGGACGTGTTTTTTCACTTTGCCTGGGGCGGTGTGAATCGGGCAGAGATTGATTCCCCCGCCGTGCAGGCGGCAAATATCGCGGATTCCCTTGCCTGCGTGGAGGGCGCGGCAAAATTGGGCGCGCGCGCATTCTTTGACGCGGGAAGCCGTGTGGAATACGGGACGCCGGATTGCGTATTTCAGGAAGATCTGCCCTGTCAGCCGGTCAACGAGTATGGAAAGGCAAAGCTCGCATTTGCCAAAAAGGCGGAGCCGCTGTGCGATAAACTTGGGATGAAGTTTCTCCACTTGCGGTTTTTCAGCGTCTATGGGCCGGGCGATCACCCTTGGTCGATCATCTCAACGCTTGCGCGGGAACTTCCAAAGGGGGAGAAGGTCTCTTTGAGTGCCTGCCGCCACGAGTGGAACTTTATGTATATCCGCGATGCGGTGGAAGCCGTGTACGCGCTCTGGCTTCACGCGGGAGAAAATCCCAGTGCCATCGTCAATGTGGCGGGGGACGATACGAGAGTTCTTAGGGAGTTTACGGAGCAGGCAAAATCTCTTGCGGGAAGCGGAGAGCTGGAGTACGGGACATTTGTCCAGGCAAAAGAAGGCGCGCCGTCCATCCGCCCGGACATCTCGCGGCTAAAGGCATTTACCAGAGGAGACTGGGTGGAGAAAACCTCGTTTGCGGAGGGATTTCGCCGGACAATGGACAGTGATACTACACAGGAAGTGTGAGGAACATGAAGAAAATCAGTATTTTGATTCCCTGCTATAATGAAGAGGAAAATGTCGCCGCCATCAGTCAGGCGGTGGTGGAGACCATGGAACGCGACTTGCCGGAGTACGGTTTTGAGCTTGTCTTTATCGACAACGACTCGACGGATCGCACGCGCGACATCATTCGTGAACTCTGCGTGGCGGATGGGCGCATCAAGGCAATCTTTAATGCAAGGAACTTTGGACAGTTTAATTCTCCCTATTACGGAATCCTTCAGGTGACGGGCGACTGCGTCATCGAGATGGTGGCAGATTTCCAGGACCCGGTGGAGTTGATTCCAAAATATGTAAGAGAATGGGAGAAGGGATATAAGATCGTCATCGGCATCAAGACGAGCAGCAAGGAAAATAAGCTGATGTATTGGCTCAGAAGCTGCTATTATAAGACGATCAAGAAGCTCTCAGACGTGGAGCAGATCGAGCACTTTACGGGTTCCGGACTCTACGACCGCGACTTTATCGAGGTGCTCCGCCGTCTGGACGATCCGACCCCGTTTCTTCGCGGAATCGTGGCGGAGCTTGGATACCGCAGAAAGGAGATTCCCTACGAGCAGCCAAAGCGGCGCGCGGGAAAGACGCACAACAACTTTTACCGTCTCTACGATGCGGCGATGCTCTCCGTCACTTCCTATACAAAGGCAGGACTTCGATTGGCGACCTTTTTTGGAATCTTCTGCGCGGGCATCAGTATGCTTGTCGCAGTTGCGTACCTGGTGATGAAGCTCATCTGGTGGGATCGTTTCCCTGCCGGGATGGCTCCCATGCTGATCGGGATGCTGTTTCTTGGCTCGGTTCAGCTCTTCTTTATCGGAATCCTGGGCGAGTACATTATGAGCATCAACCAGCGTGTGATGAAGCGGCCTCTGGTGATTGAGGAGGAGCGTATAAACTGGGAGGAAAAGAAGGATGAGGTATAAGATTGATGTGGTGCGAATCCGGGAAAATTCCATCACCATCAACGGATGGGCGATCGGAAAGACACCGCAGGGCAAGGCGACGTTTCGCGTGGAGGACGAGCACCACAACCCGGTGCGTTTTAAGTGCGTTTCCACACGGCGCGACGACGTGAGCCAGATCTACTTCAAGGAAGTGATTGACTGCGATTTCGGATTCGACATTCGCTTCCCGTATGAGCGGGGCAAGACGTATTGGCTGTTGATCCGCTGTGAGGGACGTCAGGCAAAGATCAAGTACAACGAGGAGCTGATCGCCAAGCGGGCGAGTGCGGCGCACAAGCGGATGGAGAAAATTCTGGATCTGATGAACATGGAGACAGTTCGCGTGGCGTATGACTTTTGGAAGGAACATGGACTGCGCGCTCTGGTCTTAAAGTCCAAACACAAGTTACAGGGGATTGATAACGATTACGATTACAGTGAATGGTACGACTTGACAAAACCAACGGACGAGGAGCTGGAAGCGCAGAGAAAGACGGATTTTCCGCATATGCCGCTTTTTTCCATTGTGATTCCGGGCTACAAGACGCCGGAGCGGTACTTGAGAGAGCTGCTTGACTCGATTCGTACCCAGACGTACACCAACTGGGAGGTCTGCTTTGTGGACGGAAGCCCCCATGGGAGCAGCTGTGTGCGCGTGTTGGAGCAATACGCGGCGAAGGATGCGCGGATTCGTTACATTTCCCTTGGAAAGAACGAGGGGATTGTCGGGAACACGAACGCGGCACTTGCGATGGCGATGGGTGATTGGGTGGTGCTCTGCGACCATGACGACACGCTTCCGGCGCACGCTCTGTTTGAGCTTGCGAAGGCGGCAAACGAGCACGAAAAGGCGCAGGTCATCTACACGGACGAGGACAAGCTCGACATGGACGGAAAGGCATTGTTTGACCCGCATTTTAAGCCTGATTTTAACCCGGATCTCTTGACGAGCGTCAACTATATCTGTCACCTGTTTGCAGTACGGCGCGATCTTCTGGAAAATGTTGGAAACTTCCGGCAGGAGTTTGAGGGCGCGCAGGACTATGACTTTATCTTCCGGTGCACGGAGGCGGCAGAGGAAGTCTACCACGTTCCCAAGGTTTGCTACCACTGGAGATGTCACCAGAACTCCACGGCGAGCAACCCGGAGAGCAAACAGTATGCGTTCACTGCCGGGGCAAAGGCGATCATGGCGCATTATGAGCGGATGGGAATTGCCGCAGAGTCCGTGACAAAGGGCGTGGATTACGGCATTTACCACACGAAGTTTGTGATTCAGGGCGAGCCGCTCGTCTCGGTGATTATCCCGAACAAGGATCATACCGAGGATCTGGATACCTGTATTCGGTCGTTACTTGACCACTCGACTTACCAGAATCTGGAATTTATCGTGGTGGAGAACAACAGCACGAAGCCGGAGACATTTGCCTACTATGAGAAAATTCAAAAAGAATATGCAAATGTCCGCGTTGTGACCTGGGAGCGCGAGTTTAACTACTCGGCGATCAACAATTTCGGCGAGCAATTTGCGACGGGCGAGTATCTCTTACTCTTAAACAACGATACGGAGCTGATTGAGCCGGACACGATTCGGGAAATGATGGGATTTTGTCAGAGAGAGGACGTCGGAATCGTGGGCGCGCGACTTCTCTACGGCGACGATACGATTCAGCACGCCGGCGTGGTGATCGGTTTTGGCGGCGTCGCGGGACACACCTTTATCGGACTTCACTCCGCAGAGAACAGCTATTTCCACCGCGCGATGTGCGCGCAGGATTACAGTGCGGTGACGGCCGCGTGTCTGATGACGAAGCGGTCGGTGTTTGAGGCAGTCGGAGGACTTTCCGAGGAGCTGGCGGTTGCCTTCAACGATATTGATTACTGCATGAAGGTTCGCGCATTGGGAAAACTGGTGGTATACGCGCCCTACGCACTCTTGCACCACTATGAGTCCAAGTCGAGAGGTCTTGAGGACACACCACAGAAGGTGGAACGCTTCAACCGGGAAGTGGCGATGTTTATCAAGAAGTGGCCGGACATCATTCAAAAGGGCGATCCGTACTACAACCCAAATCTGACGCTTCGCAAGTCCAATTTTGCACTGCGCGACTTGATGAAGGAGAAGATCGGAGAACCGTATGACTTGAAAATGTACGAGAAGTACGCGCCGAGGGAGGAAGCATGAAGCGGGCGACGATTGTGATCCCAAACTATAATGGACTGCGCTTTATGGAGCCGTGTTTTGCGGCTCTCGATCAGCAAAAATGCCGCGATTTTGGGGTGCTTGTTGTGGATAACGGCTCCACGGACGGGAGTGTGGAGTGGCTTAAAACGCACGAAATCCCCAGTATTTTTCTGGAGACGAACACGGGATTTTCCGGGGCGGTCAATGTCGGGATTCGAGCGGCAAAGACGCCGTATGTGATTCTCTTAAACAACGACACGGAGCCGGAACCGGAGTATGTGGGCGAATTGCTCCGGGCGATTGGACGCTCGGAGCGGATCTTTTCGGCAAGTCCCAAGATGATTCAGCTCTACCACAAGGACAAGATGGACGACGCGGGCGATATGTACTCGGTGCTTGGCTGGGCGTACCAGCGCGGCGTCGGACGTTCTTCCAAAAAGTACACGCGCCCGGTTCGCGTCTTTTCTGCCTGCGCCGGGGCGGCGATTTATCGGCGGTCGGTGTTTGATGAGATCGGGTACTTTGACGAGATGCACTTTGCGTATTTGGAAGACTTGGATGTGGGATACCGGGCAAAACTCTTCGGGTATGACAACATCTACGCGCCAAAGGCAAGAGTGTACCACGTTGGAAGCGGCACGAGCGGTTCCAAGTACAATGCGTTTAAGGTACGGCTTGCGGCGCGAAATAATGTGTACCTGAATTACAAGAATATGCCCGGCTGGCAGCTCGCACTCAACGCGCTGCCGATTGGACTGGGAATGTTTGTAAAATATGGATTTTTCAAGAGAAAAGGCTTTGGAAAAGAGTATGTGGACGGCGTGAAAGAGGGGATTTCTACCCGAAAGAAATGCCGCCGCGTGCCGGATCTGAACCAAAAGACGGCGCGCTGCCTGAAGATTCAGGGAGAGCTGATCGGCGGGACATTTGTGTACGTTTGGGAGTTTGCCTGCCGTCAGGCGGCAAAAGCCTTTGGAAAAAGTTAAGTATTTTGTAATAGCCAAGCCCCCAACCTTGGGGTATAATGTTACGGAAACAACAATGCAGTGCGAAGACACAAACCAAAGAAGCTCGTGCAAGTTTACTTGCAAAGAGCAGATTTGGTTTGTGGATTCATAGGGCGGAGCCCTCGAAGCGAAAAACCGCTGAAAGCGGGTTTGAGCTTAGGCACTGCTTAAATCATAGAATTTTGTAACGATTTATTCGGAGACAGAAATGATCAAAGATAATCAGAGAACGCTCAACAGACTTCATGTTGTCCTGGACGGACTGGTATTGATTGCGGCATACGCTCTGGCATGGCTGATTGTGATCAGCGGCCTGATTGTGCCGAGGGTGAGCGGCGTCGGAGTTCTTCCCGCGCCGGTCTATTTTAGCGCGCTTATTTTGGTGGTTCCGGTCTATCTTTTTATTTACGGCTTCTTTCGCCTGTACGCGCCAAAGCGCGTGATGGGACGCCGCCTGGAATTTGCCAATATCTGTAAAGCAAATGTGATCGGACTTCTCGTCTTTACCTTCCTCTTGTTTGCGGCAAAGCAGCACGGATACCCGCAGAACTTCTCCACGCGAATGGTTCTTGCGTTTTTCGTGATCAACACCCTGCTTCTTGCGGCAGAGCGAAACGGGATTCGATGGTTTCTGCGCTCCATGCGAGCCAGTGGATACAACTTAAAACACATTCTTCTCATCGGTTACAGCCGCGCGGCGGAAGGATTTATTGACCGGACGAGCAACAATTCCGAGTGGGGATACCAGATTCAGGGAATCCTCGACGACCACAAGCCGATCGGCTGCGAGTACAAGGGCGTAAAAGTTCTGGGAAATGTTTCCAGTCTGGAATCCTTCCTTGCAGCAAACACGCTGGATGAGATTGCGATCACTTTGAGTCTTACAGAATATTCCAATTTGGAGCACATCGTGGCTGCCTGTGAAAAATCAGGGGTTCACACCAAGTTCATTCCAGATTATAATAACATCATTCCGACAATCCCCTATATGGAAGACCTTCAGGGACTTCCCGTGATCCACATTCGTCACGTTCCTTTGACGAATCCTTTTAACGCGCTGGTAAAACGCGCGGTGGATATTGTGGGAGCATTGTTTGGACTGGTCTTGTTCTCCCCGCTGATGTTAATCACGGCGGCATTGATCAAGATTACCTCGCCGGGACCGATTCTTTACAGCCAGGAACGGGTGGGACTTCACAATCGTCCCTTTAAGATGTATAAGTTCCGTTCCATGGAGGTGCAGGATCCGAACCGGGAGAAGAGCCAATGGACCAGACCGCATGACCCAAGAGTGACGCCGGTTGGGCGTTTCATCCGAAAGACGAGCATCGACGAGATGCCGCAGTTTTTTAACATTTTAATCGGAGATATGAGTCTGGTGGGACCAAGACCGGAGAGACCGCTGTTTGTGGAAAAGTTTAAGGAAGAGATTCCAAGATATATGATTAAGCACCAGGTTCGACCAGGACTGACGGGCTGGGCGCAGGTCAACGGATACCGAGGCGACACCTCGATCACAAAGCGCATCGAGCACGATCTGTACTATATCGAAAACTGGAGTTTGGGATTTGATATTAAGATCTTGTTCCTTACAATTTTCAAGGGCTTTATCAATAAAAATGCCTATTGATGCAGAAAATATTTTTACCACTGATACGATGGAGTGATGAACATGAACCGAGAATTTGACCATGAACATGACAACAGCTACGCCGCGTCGGCGGGCAGAAGCCGAAGAAGAAACGTCAGAGCCGAGGGGCGAGAGGAGAGCCTTCAGCGGGAGGAGCATTTTCCCCAAAAACAGAAAAACCGCCCGCCCCAAAAACCGCAAAAGCGAAGCCATTATTGGCACGTTCTGATTGCAACCTTGATCTGTCTGGAAGCAGTCTTTTTGGCGGCACTCTTTCTTTTGGTAATTCCTGTCAAGAAAAAGCTCAGCGTGATGCCTGCGCCGGAAGCCAACTTCAGCAAAGAGACAAACTCTGCCCTGGATTACTCCAAAGTGCAGGAGATGCAAGGATATTGGACGGTGGCACTTTTTGGCGTGGACAGCCGAAATGGCGCGCTTGGAAAGGGCAATAACTCGGACGTGATCATCCTCTGCACCGTCAACCGCGACAACGGGGAGATCAAACTGACAAGCGTCTACCGCGATACTTACTTGAACATCAATGGCAAGAACCAATACAATAAGATCAACATGGCGTATGCCGAGGGCGGCGCGGATCAGGCAGGAAAGGCACTCAACCGCAACCTGGATCTTCAGATCGACAACTACGCGACGTTTAACTGGAAGGCGGTTGTGGACGCGATCAACATTCTCGGCGGCGTGGACGTGGAGATCACGGACGCGGAGTTCTACTATATCAATGCGTTTATCACCGAGACCGTAAAGGGAACGGGAGTCGGCTCTTACCAGTTAAAGCACGCCGGAATGAATCATCTGGACGGCGTTCAGGCAGTGGCATATGCCCGCTTGAGAAAGATGGATACGGACTACGCAAGAACCGAGCGTCAGAGAAAGATCATCGAGTTGGCGTTCCAGAAGTTAAAGACCGCTGATTTTGCAAAGATCAACAACGTGATGGAAGTTGTCATGGCTCAGATTCAGACCGACATCACGATCGACGATCTGATTCCTTTGGCAAAGTCGCTGACGAAGTTTACAATTGCCGATACGGAAGGATTCCCCGCCGCAAGAAGCGACGGAATGCTCGGAAAGAAGGGTGCGTGTGTCATCCCGGCAACCTTGGAGAGCAACGTAAAGCTCCTCCATCAATTCCACTATGGGGACGACAATTACACGCCGAGTTCCACGGTAAAGACCATAAGCGCGAAGATTGCTTCTGACACCGGAGTTTACAAGGAAGGTCAGGCGGTTAAGAGCGTGGGAACGGACAAGGGCGTTGTTCCCAAGACAACGGCTGCGACAAAGGCAAAGGAGACGAGCGCGTCCACAAAGGAGACTTCTGGAAAAGAAACCAAGGAAAGCGAGACCGATAAAAACGGAAAAGTGATCCCTGTGATTGACGGAGAGAAGGAGACGGATCTGGAGCTTGAGACGGATCGCGACGGAAATATCATCGACCCGCCGGAGACGGAAAGCTCCGAGACGACATCCAAGGATAAGACGACGAAGGAGAGCACCTCGGCTGCACACACAACGAGCGCGGCGCATCCTGGTGAGAGCACGACTGCCGCACAGCCGGGTCCGCACAACGCGACGACGGCTCCCGAACAGACAGCTCCGGTTGCTCCGGGAACCGTGCCGGCGACGACCGCTGCAACTAATGAGACGACGCGGGCAAACGGCCCAGGGGCGAGCACACCGACTACAAGCCCGGTTCAGATTGAGTCGATTGTGCCGCAGAGCAGCGCGCCGAACAATTCCGGTGGCCCCGGTTCCGTGATTACGGGTCCCGGAGTCAACTGAGCATCGAGGAGAATACGATGAGGAACAAACGATCAGGAAATGGCGGCCCGGTGCGGGTCGCCGGGATTATTGCGGGGATCCTTCTCTTTGGAGGGGTCTCCGGTTCTGTTATGCGGGGGGTAGTTCTTGCCGCGTGTGAAACGTTTCCGCAGATGCGGGAGGCAATATATGGGCAGGAACTTGCCGGGACAGAGGTGGAAGAAACATTTGATCTGCCACAGACCGTGACAGGAAGTGCACAGCAGGGAAATGCTGCGGAGCGCAGCGTGGTGGAGATTGCCGAGGAGGCGATGCCCGGCGTGGTGTCGATCGGCGGAACGGTCACGCGTGAAGGCTGGGACTTTTTTGGAGAATCCCAGTGGCAGGACGTTGGCAGCGGAAGTGGTGTGATCGTCGCAAAAGAGGAGCAAGAGATCTACATTCTCACAAATGCCCATGTGGTGGAGGAGATGCAGGACTTGCAGGTGGAGTTTGTGGACGGGACGTCTGTCGCCGCAACCGTGGTGCGAAGCGATGGTGGCAGTGATCTGGCAGTGCTTCGCGTGCACACGGATGACCTTTCCGAGGAGACGTTTGGCGCGATCACACAGATTCCAATGGCATCTTCCAAAGAGCTGCGTGTGGGGCAGAGCGTGGTTGCAATCGGAAATGCGCTTGGCTATGGACAGTCGGTGACAGTCGGATATGTGAGCGCGCTCAACCGCAGCGTGTCTACAAACGCTCAGAACACGCAGGTGTTGATTCAGACGGACGCGGCGATCAACCCAGGCAACAGCGGCGGTCCGCTCTTAAATCGAAGCGGCGAGATCATCGGCATCAACTCCGCAAAATACGCGGCGACTGCGGTCGAGGGCATGGGATATGCGATTCCGATTGAGCAGGCGGGAAAGATTCTCGACGAGAGCACACAGGGAGAGGAGCGAGAGCGCGTTCCAGGCTATCTTGGAATCCAGGGCATGACGGTGGATGAGAAGATGGAGCGGGAGACGGGACTTCCGATGGGAATCTTTGTGTATAAGATTCTTGCGGGAAGCGGTGCGGCCTCCTCGGAACTTCAGGAAAATGACGTCATTGCGGCGGTGAACGGCAGAATCGTGCGGACGATGGAGGAACTTCAGGAACAGATCTCCTACTATGAGGCAGGGGACAGTGTGGAGCTTACGGTCTATCGCATGAAGAACGAGACGACGATCACGGAGAAGACGATCGCTGTGATTTTGCGGGAAATGTCAAACAGCAGCCGCTGGTGAGAAGGAGAACAGGATGGAAGAGAAGGATCAATACGAGAAAATCTGCTACATATGCCGCAGACCGGAGAGTAAGGCGGGGGCAATGATTGATATGCCCGGTGGAATGTGTCTGTGTCACGACTGTATGCAGAAGGCATTTGACACCGTAAGCCGTGGGGAGATGGATTTTTCCAAACTTCCCCAGATGCCGTTTATGAACATGAACATGATGGACTGGAACAGCGCGCCGCCCGGCATGGAGATTCCGAAAAAGCAGAAGATCAAGAAGAAAGACGCCGAGGAACAGCCGGCATTCACGATGAAGGATATTCCGGCTCCGCACCAGATCAAGGGGATGCTTGACGAGTATGTGGTGGGACAGGAGAAGGCAAAAAAGGTGATCTCCGTCGCCGTCTACAACCACTACAAGCGGGCCTTTCTTGGCGGGGATGATGCGGATGGCGTGACGATTGAAAAGTCGAATGTCTTGATGATCGGTCCTACGGGAAGCGGAAAGACGTACCTGGTCAAGACGCTTGCAAGACTGCTTGACGTGCCGCTTGCGATCGCGGACGCGACCTCATTGACCGAGGCGGGTTATATCGGAGACGACATTGAGAGCGTGGTGAGCAAACTTTTGGCGGCGGCGGACAACGATGTGGAGCGCGCACAAAAAGGCATCATTTTCATTGACGAGATCGACAAGATCGCAAAGAAAAAGCAGACGAACACGCGAGACGTGAGCGGAGAGTCTGTTCAGCAGGAACTTTTGAAGCTGCTTGAGGGGAGCACGGTGGAAGTGCCCGTCGGCTCGAACCAGAAGAATGCGATGACGCCGATGGCGACCGTGAACACGGACAATATTCTCTTTATCTGCGGCGGAGCGTTCCCGGATCTGGAAGAGATTGTAAAGGAGCGGCTGGCAAAGCGTTCCTCGATGGGCTTTGGCTCTGTCCTGCGGGAGACATTTGACAACGATCCCGACATTTTGAGCCATGTGACGAACGAGGACTTGCGCGCATTCGGCATGATCCCGGAGTTTCTGGGACGCCTGCCTGTGACGGTGACGCTCTGTGGACTTGACGAGAAGATGCTTGTTCGGATTCTGAAAGAGCCGAAAAATGCCATCACCCGTCAATATGAGAAGCTCCTTGCCATGGACGAGGTCAAATTGACGTTTGACGAGGACGCGCTTGCCTGGATTGCCGAGGAGGCGTTAAAGAGAAAGACGGGAGCCAGAGCTCTCAGGGCAATCCTTGAGGAATATATGCTCGACATCATGTACGAGATCCCCAAGGACGCCAACATCGGGGCAGTGACCGTGACCAGGGCATACCTGGAAAAGCACGGCGGCCCGCAGATCAGCATGAGAGGTTAATTGCGAAGATTGAGATAAGTGTGATAGAGATCCAGCGTGCCATACCCCCACTCGCGGTTGGGGTATGACTGCGCTGGATTTCTGTTTGCCCCGCGGATTAGGTAGGAGCGAACGGAAGCCTGACTCATAAAGCGGTCATTTTTTTCCACAATTCCCCAGCTAAGAAGGCTGGCAGCTGCCCCGGCAACGTGCGCCGCGGCAACGCTCGTTCCCGTCCGGTACGTCATGGAAGGATAGCCGCCCGCGCCTTTTATTGTGGGACCAAAGATCGAAACGCCCGGCGCGGCAAGGTCGGGTTTTACCTGTCCGCTTAGGGAATAACCGCGGCTGGAGTGGATGTCGATACCGCCGGTGCGGTGATTGTAGGCGGCGACGGTGATGGGACCTGCGGAGTTTCCGGGGAGCGTGATCGTGTTGTTGGGGCTTGGATTTAGAAAGACGGTCTGTCTGGAGAGAAATCCGTCTACGGGAAGCCACATATGGTATCGTCCCGTAAAGTAAGCGGAGTTGTAGACGCGCACGCGCCAGATGCCGGGGGCAGGTTTCTCAAAACGCAAAAAGACCATCTGCCGCCCGGTTGTCGTCTCAATCCGATTGTAGGAGATTGTGACCGCGCTTCCTTCCAGGAGAAAGGGGATGCGGACTTCATTTCCGGGAAGAAGCGGAATGCGCCCACTCTCTTCGCCGGAGGGGGAGACGAGACCGACGTGATAAGTGTCTGCGTCCGACGCCCACAGCTCCGTGACAAATCCGGTCTGAGATTCGGGTTCGCCGACGCGGATTTCCACATCCTGGAAGGCGTCGCCTGCGGGAATTGAGCCTTCAAAGTGGTGGGAAAGCCCCGTTTCGTTTCCGGCGGCGATCACGGCGCAGAATCCGAGAAAACGGGCAGTGTCCTGAAGAGAGGCACTGAGGGGAGATAACCCTTCGTGGCTTCCGAGGTTGGAGCCAAGGGCGATGAGGATGACGAGCGGCATCCGCTTTCGGTGCGCCAGAACGCGCAGGTACTTGATCCCCATCATGATGTCATTTTCCTGAAAGGCGAGCGCGTCGGGGGAGATCAGATAGTAATCTCTCAGATAAGTCTTTGCGGGTTTGAGCTTGACCACGGCAAGGTTTGCGCGCGGGGCGGCTCCCAAAAAAGAGCCGTCGGAAAGTTCTCCGCCAGCCGCAATTCCTGCAAGAAAAGTTCCGTGTCCGTCTGTGTCCATGGAGGGGACGACGGCGAGCGGATCCGGGGAGGCGAGAGCTTGATTGATCGCTTCCTCGTTGTACTCCGTTCCGTAGGAGATTCCGGAATCTGGAAAATAGTCGGGGACTCCGGCAGGTTCACCGCTTTGCGGGTCGGGAAGTGTCTGATCCCAGATGCCGAGGATGCGCGTCTTGCCTGTCGCGGTCTGAAAGAGGGGATTTTGATAGTCGATTCCCGTGTCAATAAGACCGATGAGGACGCCCTGACCGCCGTTTGCAAGGGCGGGGGTATTCAGCGTTGCGCGGATGCCGGAGAGCTCCATGTTGCCGGAGTCGAGGAGTGTGTAGAGGTTTGGAATCGTATAATATGGATATTTTTCCATGGAGAGGGGAAGAATATCGTCAAGAGGAGCGTAGAAAACGGCGTAATCCTGCGTGATGTACTCGCCGCAGCGTCCGCTTGGCAGTTCGCCGGAGCGCGGGGGAACGTCTAAGGTGCTGTAATGAAAGAGAAAGTCGGCGTACTCTTCGGATGCCGGATTGTAGGGACAGGCGGCCATATCATTCTCCTTTTTACGTGTTCTTCTGCAGTCTATGCGGGCGTCTTTGGGAAAATGTTTTGCTGGACGGGGATTTGCCATCGTGGTACGATGGTATCAGCAAATGAGGAGGTGTGACACATGATTTATGGATGGTTGATCGCTGGTCTGGCGGCGTTGGATCTGGGAATCAAGGCAGAGGTGGAGAGTGAGGAGACGGAGACATTTCCCAGAGAACTCCCAAACAGCAAGGGACTTATTGTGCTTCACAAGAATCACAACAAAGGATTTCCGTTTGGATTCCTGGAGCGTCACCCGGAGGTGGTTCGGGCGTTGCCTTTGAGCGTGGCGGCATTTTTCACGGGTGCGCTCACGGCAATCTTAGACCGAAAGGACGCAATCGGAGAAAAGGTGGGACTTTCGTTTATTATCGGGGGCGCGATCAGCAACCTCTATGACCGCTGGGTGAGAGGATATGTGGTAGATTATTTCAGCATCCAGAAAGGCAATCGCTTAAAGGGCGTGGTCTTTAATCTGGGCGACATTTTCATCTTTATAGGAAGTTTCCTGATTCTTGCCGCCCAGGTAGTAAAGACGATTCTGGGACTAAAAAAGCGTTAGCTGATCATCCCGCCGAGCGTTCCGCCCGCCGAGCAGATTCCGAGGACGGCAAGAGCGTGTGAAAGGTCGAGAGTTGCATCGCTTCCAATCAGCCAGGACATGGCAAAGAGAACTCCAAAGTAGAGAATGCCTGCGAGAAGTCCCCAGAAGAACCGCCGCTTTCGGATGCCTTTTCCGGCGATCATGCCTCCAAAGAGGCAGGCGATCAGGTAGATGCCCCAGATCATCAAGCTGACCTGTCCTTCTTTGAGGCGCAGGCGAAAGAGGGCAAATGCCAGGGCTGCCAAGAGCACACCGCTTAACAGGTAGGAGACGAGCAGGGAGCGAAGCATGGGTTTTGCGATGGGATGTTCCATAACGAGAAGCTCCTTTTCTGAGTGATGCTCTAATATATGAACAAAGTCGTTTCGGATATGCTTGCATAGAAATGGAGAAAACCGTAAAAAATGCGGGAAATTCGCCGGAAAATCCCCTTGACAGAATAAGTCGCGCTGGATATAATGGGAAAGTGTGTGAAAACCAACGGGGTTTTCTGCATAAAAGGCTGAAATACGGCAACCACAGTCAATATCACAGGAGGTGAAAGGAATGCCTACATTTAACCAGTTAGTAAGAAAGGGTAGACAGAGCAGCGTGAAGAAGTCCACCGCTCCCGCTCTTCAGAGAGGATACAACTCTTTACAGAAGAAGGCGACTGCGACTTCTGCACCCCAGAAGCGTGGCGTATGCACCGCTGTTAAGACTGCTACCCCTAAGAAGCCGAACTCTGCTCTGAGAAAGATCGCAAGAGTACGTCTGTCCAACGGCATCGAGGTAACAAGCTACATTCCCGGAGAGGGTCACAACCTTCAGGAGCACAGCGTTGTTCTGATCCGTGGCGGAAGAGTTAAGGATCTGCCCGGTACCAGATACCACATCGTAAGAGGAACTCTGGATACCGCTGGTGTCGCTAACCGTCGTCAGGCTCGTTCTAAGTACGGCGCGAAGAGACCTAAGGATAAGAAGTAAGCATTTACGCAGTAAATGCGCTGCCCGAACGCAGCAAAGCGAAGTTTGGGTTTCAAGTTTGTACCACTAACGGCAGTAAAAAGTGACGGAAACCGGATTTGTGATATTGAACCTGTCGGTTGCAGGAGATATAGAAAACCGGGTGCGTACACATTTTATGGAAACTTGTGAGTACCGATGATCTGATTGTTATAATTAAGGAGGGAAGTAACGTGCCACGTAAAGGACATACTCAGAAGAGAGACGTTCTGGCTGACCCGATTTACAGCAATAAGGTTGTTACCAAGCTGATCAACAACATTATGCTGGACGGTAAGAAGGGTGTTGCCCAGAAGATCGTATATGGCGCATTCAACCGTGTTGCAGAGACAACCGGCAAGGAGGCCATCGAAGTATTTGAGGAAGCAATGAACAACATCATGCCCGTTCTCGAAGTTAAGGCAAAGCGTGTAGGTGGAGCTACCTATCAGGTACCCATCGAGGTTAAGCCCGAGAGACGGCAGGCTCTGGCTCTGCGCTGGATCACTCTGTATTCTCGTAAGAGAAACGAGAAGACCCAGGAGGAGAGACTGGCAAACGAGATTATGGACGCTGCTAACAACACCGGCGCATCCGTAAAGAAGAAAGAGGATATGCACAAGATGGCGGAGGCAAACAAGGCATTTGCTCATTATCGTTTCTAATTGCAAATAACTTTGTTTGAGTTTTTAAGGAGGAAAATCCGTTGGCTGGAAGAGAATATCCATTAGAGAGAACCAGAAATATCGGAATCATGGCTCACATTGATGCTGGTAAGACCACCACAACCGAGCGTATTCTGTATTACACTGGCGTAAACTATAAAATCGGTGATACCCATGAGGGTACTGCTACCATGGACTGGATGGCTCAGGAGCAGGAGAGAGGTATTACCATTACTTCCGCTGCTACCACCTGTCACTGGACTCTGCAGGAGAACTGCAAGCCCAAACCAGGTGCGTTAGAGCACCGTATCAACATCATCGACACCCCCGGACACGTAGACTTCACCGTTGAGGTTGAGCGTTCTCTGCGCGTTCTGGACGGCGCGGTTGGTGTGTTCTGTGCAAAGGGCGGCGTTGAGCCTCAGTCTGAGAACGTATGGCGTCAGGCTGACACCTACAATGTACCCCGTATGGCGTTCATCAACAAGATGGACATCCTGGGTGCAAACTTCTACGGTGCGGTAGAGCAGATTAAGACCAGACTTGGTAAGAACGCAATCTGCATTCAGCTGCCCATCGGCAAGGAAGAGGATTTCAAGGGAATCGTTGATCTGTTCGAGATGAAGGCTTATATCTACAACGATGATAAGGGCGATGACATCTCCATCATCGACATTCCTGAGGATATGCAGGATGATGCTGAGCTGTATCGTGCAGAGCTGGTAGAGAAGATCTGCGAGCTGGACGATGATCTGATGATGGCATATCTTGAGGGCGAGGAGCCCACCAATGAGGAGCTGAAGAAGGTTCTGAGAAAGGCTACTTGCGAGTGTACAGCTGTTCCCGTTTGCTGCGGTACTGCTTACAGAAACAAGGGCGTTCAGAAGCTGCTCGATGCAATCATCGAGTTCATGCCCTCACCGTTAGACATCCCCTCCATCAAGGGTGTGGATCTGGACGGCAACGAAGTTGAGAGACATTCCTCCGACGAGGAGCCTTTCGCTGCGCTGGCATTCAAGATCATGACCGATCCCTTCGTTGGAAAGCTGTCCTTCTTCCGTGTGTATTCCGGAACTCTGAACTCTGGTTCTTACGTTCTGAATGCAACCAAGGGCAAGAAGGAGCGCGTTGGCCGTATCCTTCAGATGCACGCTAACAAGAGAAACGAGCTGGATAAGGTATATTCCGGTGATATCGCTGCTGCGGTTGGCTTCAAGACCACCACGACCGGTGACACCATCTGTGATGAGAAGAACCCCGTTATCCTGGAGTCCATGGAGTTCCCGGAGCCGGTTATCGACATCGCAATCGAGCCCAAGTCCAAGGCAAGCCAGGACAAGATGGGCGACGCTCTGGTGAAGCTGGCAGAGGAGGATCCCACCTTCCGTGTTCGTACCGACGAGGAGACTGGTCAGACCATCATCTCCGGTATGGGCGAGCTGCATCTGGATATTATCGTAGACCGTCTGCTGCGTGAGTTCAATGTTGAGGCTAACGTAGGTGCGCCTCAGGTTGCTTACAAGGAGACCTTCACCAAGGCTGTTGATGTGGACAGCAAGTACGCAAAGCAGTCTGGTGGACGTGGACAGTACGGACATTGTAAGGTACACTTCACTCCCATGGAGGCAAATGCAGAAGAGACCTTCAAGTTCACTTCTTCCGTTGTCGGTGGTGCGATTCCCAAGGAGTACATCCCCGCAGTTGGAGAGGGTATCGAGGAAGCAGCTAAGACTGGTGTTCTGGGCGGATTCCCCGTACTGGGCGTATGGGCCGACGTTTACGACGGTTCCTACCACGAGGTTGACTCCTCTGAGATGGCATTCCACATCGCTGGTTCTATGGCGTTCAAGGAAGCTATGCAGAAGGGTAACCCTGTCCTGCTTGAGCCTATCATGAAGGTTGAAGTAACCATGCCCGAGGAGTATATGGGTGACGTTATCGGCGATATCAATTCTCGCCGTGGACGCATCGAGGGTATGGAGGACATCGGCGGCGGTAAGATGATCAAGGCTTACGTTCCGCTGTCTGAGATGTTCGGATACTCCACGGATCTGCGTTCCAGAACGCAGGGACGCGGCAACTATTCCATGTTCTTTGAGCGGTATGAGCCCGTGCCGAAGAGCGTACAGGAAAAGGTGCTCTCCGATCACAAAAAATAGGCTTGTAAATCGTCTTAAAATAGAATATAATGATAGACAGCCTAAAAACTATAGAAGTCCGCGGTTCGCGGACGCAAATTAAGGAGGACGTTTAAAAATGGCAAAGGCTAAATTCGAGAGAAGCAAGACCCATTGTAACATCGGTACCATCGGCCACGTTGACCATGGTAAGACCACTTTAACCGCAGCTATCACCAAGGTTCTGGCTGAGAGAGTTCCCGGCAACGCAAAGGTTGATTTCGAGAACATCGATAAGGCTCCCGAGGAGAGAGAGCGTGGAATCACCATCTCTACCGCACACGTTGAGTATCAGACTGCTAACAGACACTATGCTCACGTTGACTGCCCCGGACATGCTGACTACGTTAAGAACATGATCACCGGTGCTGCTCAGATGGACGGCGCAATCCTGGTTGTTGCTGCTACTGACGGTGTTATGGCTCAGACCAGAGAGCACATCCTGCTGTCTCGTCAGGTAGGCGTTCCCTATATCGTAGTATTCATGAACAAGTGCGATATGGTTGACGATCCTGAGCTGCTGGAGCTGGTAGACATGGAGATCCGTGAGCTGCTGAACGAGTACGAGTTCCCCGGCGATGATACTCCTATCATTCAGGGTTCCGCTCTGAAGGCTCTGGAAGATCCCATGGGCGAGTGGGGCGACAAGGTTATGGAACTGATGGACGCTGTTGACAGCTGGGTTCCCGATCCTGTTCGTGACACTGATAAGCCCTTCCTGATGCCCGTTGAGGACGTATTCACCATCACTGGCCGTGGTACCGTTGCTACCGGTCGTGTAGAGCGTGGTACTCTGAACCTGAACGACGAGGTTGAGATCGTTGGTATCCACGAGGAGATCAAGAAGACCGTTGTTACCGGTATCGAGATGTTCCGTAAGCTGCTGGATCAGGCTCAGGCTGGTGATAACATCGGTGCTCTGCTGCGTGGTGTTCAGAGAACTGAGATCGAGCGTGGACAGTGCCTGTGCAAGCCCGGTTCCGTAAAGTGCCACAACAAGTTCACCGCTCAGGTGTACGTTCTGACCAAGGACGAGGGTGGCCGTCATACTCCTTTCTTCAACAACTATCGTCCTCAGTTCTACTTCAGAACTACCGACGTTACCGGCGTTTGCGAACTGCCCGAGGGTGTTGAGATGTGTATGCCTGGCGACAACGTAGAGATGACCGTTGAGCTGATCCATCCCGTAGCTATGGAGCAGGGTCTGCGTTTCGCTATCCGTGAGGGTGGCCGTACCGTTGGATCTGGCCGTGTAGTTTCCATCATCGAGTAATTTTACTTGATCTTACCTTCTGCTGTGGCAGAAGAACTTATAAATAATCAGGTATCAGAGATACCGTAGTTGTCCAAGCGCAAGAAGCCCCGGAGACCTTTTGGTTCCGGGGCTTCTTTATTTCATAGGACACAATGTCCTATGAAACAAAAAAACGTGGGACACACGGGGTTAGCTCGTTGATACTCGGAGCAGTAGCGTCGTTGAGCGAGAAGTCCCCACCTCCACTGGAAAGTCATCCAGTGAATGATTTTTCGGTAGGTGGCGGGAGCAAGTCACTTGTTCATCTGTTTACTAGAATAAAATGAGGAAAAAAGAAAATGAACAAAACGTGGATCAAACTGGCAGCACGGTTGGGATTGATTGTGTTGGGAAATCTGATGTATGCTCTGGCTGTGGTGATGTTTATCGTGCCAAACGGGCTGATTACCGGGGGAACGACGGGGCTTGCCCTCTTTTTCTACCGGACGGCAGGAATCCCCATCAGCCTGTTCGTCTCTGTCTTCAACATTTCCATGTTCCTGATCGGAACTTGGACTCTTGGAAAAACATTTGCTCTCACCACCGTGGTGAGCACCGTGATTTATCCCCTGCTTTTGGAAATTCTGGGGCGACTCCCCATCCCAAAGATGATTCTTGAGGAGCGTGTGGTCGCCGTCATCTACGCTGGGTGTCTCATCGGCGCGGGAATCGGAGTGGTGATGCGCGCGGGCGGCTCCACCGGAGGCATGGACATTCCCGCCTTAATCCTCAAAAAACTCAAAAACATCAACGTCTCTGTGACGATCTATCTGTGCGACTGCGTGATTCTCGCGCTTCAGATGGCAACGGATGCGGACTCTCATGCGATTCTCTATGGGTTATTGCTGATTGCCGTTTATACCATTGTGCTTGATAAGGTTTACCGTGGAAAAGAGCCGGAAAATGTGCTATCATAGAAGGTATAGTTTTCCGGGGAAATGCTCCGGAAAGCGAAGAACAGGAAAGCAGAAAGGATAGACACCAATGAGCTTGATTGTAAAGAAATTTGGGGGAACCTCGGTGGCGGACGCAACGTGTATCCGTCGCGTCGCGGGCATTATCACGGACGCATACCGGGAAGGAAATCAGGTGGTTGTGGTGCTGAGCGCCCAGGGGGACACCACCGACGACCTGATTGAGAAGGCAAAGGAGATCAATCCGAACGCCTCGGCAAGAGAGATGGATATGCTTCTCTCGACCGGAGAGCAGATCTCCGTGGCACTGTGCGCGATGGCGATTGAGAAGATGGGGTATCCCGTGATCTCCCTGACCGGACGTCAGGCAGGAATCATCACAAACACTCGCTCCATGAACGCGCGAATCAAGCGGATCGACACGGAGCGAATCCGTGCGGAACTGGACAGCCGCAGAATCGTCATCGTCACCGGCTTTCAGGGATTTGACCGAAACGACAACATCACCACGCTCGGAAGAGGCGGTTCCGACACCTCGGCAGTCGCGCTTGCAGCCGCCTTGCACGCGGATCTGTGTCAGATCTACACGGATGTGGACGGCGTTTACACCGCAGATCCCAGAATCGTAAAGACGGCGCGTAAACTCGACGAAGTGACTTACAACGAGATGCTGGAACTTGCGACACTTGGCGCGCAGGTGCTTCACAACCGCTCCGTGGAGCTTGCAAAAAAATACAATGTCAATCTGGAGGTGCTCTCAAGTTTTTCTGGGCATCCGGGAACAAAGGTCAAGGAGGCAACCAAGAAAATGGAGAAGACTTACATCAGCAGTGTGGCAAAAGACACCGACATCGCAAGACTGGCACTTCTGGGCGTTCCAAACGAGACCGGAACCTCGTTCAAGGTGTTCGAGCTTTTGGCAAGATACGGAATCAACGTGGACATCATTCTTCAGGGAATCGGACATGAGGGCAGAAAAGACATCTGCTTTACTGTTGCAAAGAAAGACCTGGAGAAGGCAAAAGAACTCCTGGAAGAGCAGAAAGATCGAATCCAATACGGAGAGCTTGAAACCAACGACGATGTGGCAAAAGTCTCCGTTGTAGGAGCTGGAATGATCGGAAGTCCGGGTGTTGCCGCAAAGCTCTTTGAGGCACTCTACGACGCCGGAATCAATATCAATATGATTTCTACAAGCGAGATCAAGATTTCCGTCCTGGTTGATAGGAAAAATGCCGATGCCGCTGTGCAGGCAATTCATGATAAGTTCTTCCCTATGTAAGAAATAGGAAAAAACTTTCGGCTATTTTACCAAACATAACTTGAATTTCAGGCGGATAACAGATATAATTATTATCGGATATTTTTTGTTTCACGCAGTAAAATACTTTTATGGAGGAACTGCATTATGAGTAATTCAGCACAAACTTCAGCAGGCAGACGGATTACGCAGCTGCTTGATGAAAACAGTTTTGTTGAAGTCGGTGCATATATCACCGCAAGAAGCACGGACTTTAACATGACTGAGCAGGAGACGCCTGCGGACGGTGTGGTAACTGGCTATGGTACCATCGAGGGCTGCCTGGTGTATGTATACAGCCAGGATGCGTCCGTGATGGGCGGTTCCATGGGGGAGATGCACGCCAAGAAGATTTCCAATATCTATGCAATGGCGATGAAGATGGGTGCGCCGGTTGTCGGTCTGATCGACTGTGCCGGACTGCGCCTTCAGGAAGCGACCGACGCGCTCAACGGCTTTGGTCAGATGTATCTGAACCAGACCATGGCTTCTGGCGTGATTCCTCAGATCTCTGCGATCTTTGGAACCTGCGGCGGCGGTATGGCGGTTTCCGCAGCAATCACCGACTTTACCTTTATGGAGGAGAAGTCCGCGAAACTGTTTGTGAACGCTCCCAACACGATCAACAACAACTACACTGCAAAGTGTGACACCGCGAGTGCGAAGTTCCAGAGCGAGGAAGCTGGTCTGGTTGACTTTACCGGCGACGAGGAGACCATCCTCTCTGAGATTCGCAAGCTCGTTTCCATCCTGCCCGCAAACAACGAGGACGACATGTCCTATGACGAGTGCCAGGATGATTTAAACCGGATGTGCCCGGTTCTGGAAAATGCACAGAGCGGCGCGGCTGCCCTGGCAGAGATTTCCGACAACCACTTCTTTATGGAAGTGAAGAAAGACTACGCGTCCGATATGACCGTTGGATTTATCCGCTTAAACGGCAACACCGTTGGCTGCGTGGCAAACAACGGCGAGGACGCAGTATTGACCGCAGCCGGATGCGACAAGGCGGCAGACTTCATCAGCTTCTGCGACGCTTTCAACATTCCTGTCCTTACTCTGGCAAATGTCAAAGGATACCAGGCGAGCAAGTGCACTGAGAAGAAGATTGCAAAGGCAGCAGGCCGTCTGACCTACGCTTACGCAAATGCGAGCGTGCCCAAGGTTACGGTTGTGACCAAGGAGGCGTTCGGAAGCGCGTACCTGACCATGGGCAGCAAGTCCATCGGCGCGGATCTCGTTTACGCTTGGGAGCACGCTGTGATCGGCATGATGAATCCCGCGGAGGCAGTCAAGATCATGTACGCCGCTGAGATCGAGAAGGCAGACGATGCCGTGTCCTTCATCAACGAGAAGGCAGGCGAGTACACCGCACTTCAGTCGAGCGCGCTGGCAGCCGCCAAGAGAGGATATATCGACGACATTATTAAGGCAGAAGAGACCCGTCAGCGGGTGATCGCAGCCTTTGAGATGCTGTTCACAAAGAGAGAGGACCGTCCGTCTAAAAAGCATGGCACGGTTTAGAGAGAGGTGACAGGTATATGAAACGATTATTGAGACGTGCGGCAGCCATGTTTCTGACAGCGGTCTGCCTGATGAGCCTGTCAGTCAGCACCGTGTTTGCAGAGACCGAGGCAAAGGTCTCCACCGAGGGCACGGACGTCACGGATTCCACGATCGCAAACGCCGCCATTCAACAGGCACTCAGCCTGCTCAACTTCAGCGAAGAGCAGCTGATTACCAATCACGCGATGTACGCGATGCAGGGAGATGAGACCACTGCCGAACTGTTGGAAGACCTTCTGGCAGCAAAGCAGGAGTACGGAAAGTTTCGCGCCATCAAAGTCGAAGAGGCAAAGGTGGTACAGCTTGAGGACGGAACTTACACCGTGATCATCCCGATTCAATTTAACGACGGCGCAGTCAACTATGCGCTCAACATCAACACCGTTACCGGACAGATGCTGGTAGACTTCCAGGCTTCCGGCGATGCGAGTGAGAACCAGAGCATGGCAGAGAAGTTGAGAGACGGCGGCGTGTACTCCGCATTCGGACTCGTGACCGTGTTCGCCGTTTTGATCTGCATCAGCCTGCTGATCTATTGCTTCAAGTACATCCACAAGTTGGATGAGGAGAAGGCGGACAAAGTTCCCGAAGCAGCACCCGCTCCCGTGGCAGTGGCCGCTCCGGTGGAAGCAGCTCCCATGGAGCTTGAGGATGAGAACCTGATCGACGATACGGAGCTTCTTCTGCTGATCACCACCGCTTTGGCGGCATACAACGAGACTCCGTCCAACGGACTGAAGGTGCGCTCCATCCGCCGTGCCCGCGATTCCAAGTGGAAACGGGCGTAACGTTACAAACGATATTATTGGGAAAATTTAGGAGGGAATTACCATGAAGAATTATACAATTACGATCAATGGAAAAGTATATGCAGTCACCGTAGAAGAGGGCATCACTGGCGGCGTTGTTCAGGCAGCAGCACCTGCACCCGCAGCAGCACCCGCTCCCGCAGCAGCACCTGCTCCCGCAGCAGCACCCGCTCCCGCAGCAGCACCCGCTCCCGCTCCGGCACCTGCTCCCAAGGCAGCACCCGCTGGAAGTGCAGGCTCTGTGAAGGTTTCCGCTCCCATGCCCGGCAAGGTCGTAGGCGTGAAGGCTTCCGTTGGACAGGCTGTAAAGAAGGGTGAGGCAATCCTGATTCTTGAGGCAATGAAGATGGAGAACGACATCGTGGCTCCTCAGGACGGAACCATCGCAAGCATCAACGTTTCCACCGGAGATTCCGTAGAGTCCGGCGCAGTACTTGCAACTCTGAACTAATTGCTTGATTGGGGGTCAGGGGAAGGGGTCTTCTGACCCCCTGGATGGAGGGGTGATAGGTATGGATTTTTATAGTATTATGCTCAACCTCCGCGACCAGATGGCATTTTTCCACCTGAGCTACGGAAACTATATCATGATTGGGGTTGCATTGCTTTTCTTATGGCTTGCAATCAAAAAAGGGTTTGAACCACTTTTATTGATTCCGATCTCGTTCGGTATGCTGCTCGTCAACATTTACCCGGAGATCATGTACTCGCCGGAAGAGACGTCAAACGGCGTCGGCGGACTGCTCTGGTACTTCTTCCAGATGGATAAGTGGAGCATTCTGCCTTCCCTGATCTTTATGGGCGTGGGAGCCATGACGGACTTTGGTCCGTTGATTGCAAACCCGGCCAGCTTCCTGATGGGAGCTGCCGCACAGCTTGGAATCTACATGGCGTACTTTTTGGCGATTTTCCTGGGATTTAACGGAGCAGAGGCAGCCGCAATCTCCATCATCGGCGGTGCGGACGGTCCGACTTCCCTGTTCCTTTGCAGCAAGCTGGGGCAGACCCAGATTATGGGACCCATTGCCGTGGCAGCGTACTCCTACATGGCACTCGTTCCCATCATTCAGCCGCCGGTCATGAAACTTCTGACCACGGAGAAAGAGCGCGCAATCAAGATGGAGCAGCTGCGCCCCGTTTCCAAGCTGGAGAAGATTCTCTTCCCCATCGTGGTGACGATTGTAGTCTGCCTGGTTCTTCCTTCCACCGCTCCGCTTGTCGGTATGTTGATGCTTGGAAACCTCTTCCGTGAGAGTGGCGTGGTCAAGCAGCTGATGGAAACTGCCTCCAACGCCATGATGTACATCGTGGTAATTTTGCTTGGAACTTCCGTCGGAGCGACGACGAGCGCGGAGGCATTCTTAAATGTCACCACCTTAAAGATCGTGTTCCTCGGACTGGTGGCATTTATCTTCGGAACCGCCGGAGGCGTGCTTCTTGGCAAGCTTTTATGCAAGGTGACGGGCGGCAAGATCAACCCGTTAATCGGATCCGCGGGCGTTTCCGCCGTTCCCATGGCAGCCCGTGTCTCCCAGAAAGTCGGCTCCGAGACCGATCCCACTAACTTCCTGCTCATGCACGCCATGGGTCCCAACGTTGCGGGCGTAATCGGAACCGCTGTTGCGGCAGGCGCGTTTATGGCAGTTTTTGGAGTATAAGATGATACTGAATATTTAGGAGGTTTATAAACTATGGCTGAGATAGAGAAAAAGCCGGTAAAGATTGTGGAGACCGTCCTTCGTGACGCTCACCAGTCTTTGATGGCGACCAGAATGACCACCGAGCAGATGCTCCCCATTATAGAGACCATGGATCAGGTCGGCTATCATGCGGTAGAGTGCTGGGGCGGAGCAACCTTTGACGCCTGCCTGCGCTTCTTAAAAGAAGATCCCTGGGAGCGTCTGAGAAAGCTCAGAGACGGCTTTAAGAACACCAAGTTACAGATGCTCTTCCGTGGACAGAACATTCTGGGCTACAACCACTACGCAGACGACGTGGTAGAGTACTTTGTTCAGAAGTCCATCGCAAACGGAATCGACATCATCCGTATCTTTGACTGCTTAAACGATATCCGCAACCTGGAGACCGCAGTCAAGGCGACAAAGAAAGAGAATGGTCATGCACAGATCGCACTGTGCTACACCCTGGGCGAAGTCTATACCATGGATTATTGGAAGAACATCGCCAGAAGAATCGAGGAGATGGGCGCGGATTCCCTGTGCATCAAGGACATGGCAGGTCTGCTGACTCCTTACGAGGCAGAGAAGCTGGTGAAGGCTCTGAAGGAGGGAACTTCCCTTCCGATCGACCTGCACACGCACTACACCTCCGGCGTTGCTTCCATGACTTACATGAAGGCAGTTGAGGCAGGATGCGACATCATCGACACCGCAATCTCCCCGCTGTCCATGGGTACGAGCCAGCCCGCAACCGAGGTTCTCGTTGAGACCTTCAAGGGCACTCCTTACGACACGGGTCTGGATCAGGAGAAGCTGGCAAAGATTGCCAATCATTTCCAGCCGGTTCGTGAGCAGGCGATGAAGTCCGGACTGCTCAACCCCAAGGTTCTTGCCGTAAACATCAAGACCTTGCAGTATCAGGTTCCCGGCGGAATGCTCTCCAACCTGGTCAACCAGTTAAAAGAGGCAGGACAGGAAGACAAGTACCAGCAGGTACTGGAGGAGATTCCGAGAGTCCGCAAAGATTTCGGCGAGCCGCCTCTGGTAACTCCTTCCTCTCAGATCGTTGGAACACAGGCCGTGTTAAACGTACTGACCGGAGAGCGTTACAAGATGGTTCCCAAGGAGTCCAAGAAGATCATGCTGGGCGAGTTCGGTCAGACCCCAATGCCGGTCAACGCCGAGGTTCAGAAGAAGATCATCGGCTCCGAGACCCCGATCACTTGCAGACCCGCAGACCTGATCAAGCCTCAGCTTGCAGACTTCGAGAAGGAGTGCAAGCAGTGGGTACAGCAGCCTGAGGACGTATTGAGCTACGCTCTGTTCCCGCAGGTTGCAAAGGACTTCTTCATCTACCGTGATGCACAGCAGACGAAGATCGACCAGACCGTTGCAGACAAAAAGAGCGGCGCGTATCCCGTATAAGTGTAATTTGTAAAGTCGCCACCACCCGTTTTGCGGGTGGTGGCGACTTATTGCGTTTTATTATTTCGTTCCAAGAAGTGTGTTCAGCGCGGCATCCACATCGAGCATTCCTCCGGTGAGCACCTTGCCGGAGAGCGTATCGAGCGGGTGAACCGAGGAGAGAATGGCGTTTTTGACCTGGGAGAGCGTGGCGGTGGGAGTTGCCGAGTAGAGCAGAGCCGCCGCCCCTGTTACCATGGGGGCCGCCATCGAGGTTCCGCTCATGTACGCGTACTTTCCGTCCGCACAGGTGCTTAAAATATACACGCCGGGCGCGGCAAGATCCACGCTCTGCACACCAAAGTTGGAACTCTCGTCGAGGTTTCCGTCAAACATCAGGTTCGCGACTGTGATCACGTTGTCGTAGGGAAGGCTTGCAGGAAAGACGGCGTTTTTATCAATGTCATATCCCACGCTGTTGGCGTCCCCGTTTCCCGCAGCAACCACAAAGAGCATCTTCGAGTCCTTGATCGCCTTTGCGATTGTCTCGTCCGAGTGGGTGGAACCAAAACTCAGGTTGCAGATGGAAGCTCCGTTTGCCTGTGCGTAGTGGATTGCGTCAAGAACCGCCTGCGTGTCGCCCTTGCCCTCGGACGTGCCAAGTGCCTTGATTGGCATGATTTTCACATAAGTATTGTCGGAAATTCCTGCGATTCCACCGTTTCCGCGCGTGGCGGCGATGGTTCCGGCTCCGTGTGTGCCGTGGTTGTCGTCGCTTCCCGTGTAGACGGCATTGTTGTTGTCAAAAAAGTTCCAGCCGTTCACATCATCCACATAGCCGTTGCCGTCATTGTCGATCCCGTCCCCGGCAATCTCATCCGAGTTGACCCAGATCGCATCCTTCAGATCCGGGTGCGTGATGTCGATTCCTGTGTCGATCACGGCGACGATTATTTCTCGCTTTTGTTCCAGCGCGTCATACTGCTTCCAGGCAGGCTGAATATTGATGTCGATTCCGGCGACCGCGTCCGTGGAGGAAGTGGCAAAGTTTCCGGGTCCGATGGGCGGAAGCGCGACCTGATCGACCGCCCCGTTCTCATCGCGGTGCACATAGATGGAGTCGAGCGAGTCAATGTTGAGGTATTTTTGCGTGCGCCGGATACGCCCGTTGTTTTTGAGTGCCCATTGGTAATCCGCCATCTCGTCCGCTGCGGAGAGGTTGTCCAGTCCGGGACCGACCTCAAAGGCGCGGTAGGTAGTTGGCTGTGATGCCAGGACAGTGGAATAAGGGAGAACGGCAGACTCCAGCCCAAGGATCGCTCCAAGGACAGCTGCCGAAAACAATTTCATGGATCGTCTCATAGTAAAAGTCTCCTGCATATGATATCCTATCATACCACATTCGTGGGAAAAAAATGTGAACTCTTTAGAAAAAAACTCTTACAATATCTTGACAGAAGAAGAAAAAATTTTCTATGATGGGAGAAAACAAAGCCGAAAAAGGAGAAACGCGATGCAGGGAGATTTTCTGACCAGAATCCGGTCAGCCTACAATCAATTTACAAAGGCAGAAAAGAAGGTGGCAGACTTTATTCTCGAAGATCCGGGGCGCGTTCTTTTTCTGTCCATCTCTGGGCTGGCGGAGGCAGCAGGTGTGGGGGACACGAGCGTCTTTCGTTTCTGCCGCACGCTGGAGCTCTCCGGCTATCAGGAATTTAAGATGAAATTGAGCCTGAGCCTAAATGAGGGGGAGGACGGGCTTGACCAATTTGCGGGCAAGAAAGTCGCACTCACGGACGGATTCGCCCAGGTCGCGCAAAAAGTGCTCGCCGCAAACGTGGAAACGTTGAATGAAACGTACTCTCTGCTCGATGAGGCAGCATTTTCCCGCGCCGTAGAAATCTTAAACGCGGCGGATTCGATCTGGTTTTTCGGAGTCGGGGGCAGTATGCTCACCGCGATGAAGGCGATGAACAAGTTTTTGCGTATCGAGCCAAAGGTGCGGGCATTGCCGGATACGCATATGCAGGCGATGGCGGCTGCTGTGATGAAGGAAAATGACGCGGCAGTGATCTTCTCGCACTCCGGGGCGACAAAAGACACGATCCATGTGGCGCAGCTTGCAAAAAAAGCGGGCGCGCAAGTGATCTGCGTGACCCGCTTTGTGAAATCTCCGCTCACGGCATTTTCCGATGTGACACTGCTGTCCGGGGCGAACGAAGGCCCGTTTCAGAGCGGTTCTGCCTCTGCCGAGGTGAGCCAGATGTTTCTCATTGACCTGCTCTATACGGAGTATTACCGCCGATACTTTAAGCGGTGCAGCGCGTGCAACGAGAAATCGGCGGAATCTGTGATGGAGCGGTTAGTTTAACTTCCAGATGTCGCGGTTGTACTCCTCGATCGTGCGGTCGGAGGAGAAGTAACCCGCCTGGCTGATGTTGACGAGCATCTTCTGTGCCCATGCCGTGCGGTTCTCATAGTCCGCAAACGCCTGATCCTTGGCGCGGCAATACGCCTCAAAGTCTGGGAAGGTCATAAACCAGTCTTTCTTTAACAGCTCGTTGTAGAGTCTTGTCAGGTTCTCCTCGCAGCCGACTGCCATGGTCTGAGGGCCAACGATAAAGTCAACGGCAGCTTTGAGTGCCTCGTCCTCCTCGTAATACTCCTTGGAGCAGTAGTCGGCTCTCTTGTAGCGGTCGATGACGGTCTGGCTGGAATCGCCAAAGACGTAGATGTTGTCCGCGCCGACGAGGTCGTG
>Cebus_capucinus_imitator_PRJNA485217_SSR047__coassemble_1015_pt1 | contig 42318 bp, 35 predicted proteins | sample Cebus_capucinus_imitator_PRJNA485217_SSR047__metabat2_high_PE_002 | metagenome-assembled genome bin Cebus_capucinus_imitator_PRJNA485217_SSR047 | reverse complement strand
CTTTGATAACTCATAACTTCTTCCCATAGTTTTCTATGCTTCCTTTCTCTCTCGTGTCATTCGTCTTCATCATACCTATTTTTCGGCGAAATTTCAAGCCCTTACACGCTCAGGCTCGTCTTTTCTTTACAAGATCCAATAGATACGAAAAACTCTCCAGCCGAAACACCGCCGCAAGTCCCGCGTAAACGACTGCGCCCGCAAGTACCTGTAAGATCAGCCGCAGCCAGACATTTGCCGGAAGCACAAATTGCAATCCATAGACGGCGGCACACATCAAAAGTGCAAGCACCATGGACGGCAAAATGTCTCTCCATTGATCCCGAATCGAGTAACCAAGCAATTTGCGGTTTGGCCAGGCGTTGATAAACGTACACAGAAAGTCAATCCCGGCTTTGATGGAAACCATCAGGATCGGCGAGAAAAAGATTCCGACCAAAAGCCCGATTAGTCCGACTGACTTTTTGATCACCTCCAGCTTCAAGAACACGTCGCTTCGCCCGACCGCGTTGATTGCCTGAAGATTCGTGATGTGAATGGGCCAGAATGAGTACGCCACGCACATGATGCGAAGGTACGGCACGCAGATCAGCCACTTTTCGCCAAGGAGCGCGAGAATCATCGTATCCGCCACCGCAAACAACCCAAAGAGCATGGGAAGTGCCAAAAAGGAGCTCGTCTTGATCGCCCGGCGCACCATGGAGCGCACCTTCTCCTCGTCGCCCTGTTTTGCTGAGAATGCCGGAAGCATCACGGACTGAATCGCCGCGCCCAGGTTGTTGACAATCAATTTCGGAAACTGATCGCCCCGGTTGTACGCGCCGAGAAGTTCCTCGTTGTAGACCTTTCCCATAATCAATCCATACAGGTTGTTAAAGAGCGTGTCTAAGAGAGAAGCGCACAGAAGTTTCCAGCCAAACGCCAGCATGGAGCGCACCCGCTCAAGCTCAAATAAGAGCTTTGGTCTCCAAGTCACGGTGAAAAAAAGTGCAGCCATCAATGCGAGGTAGTAGGAGATCTGCTGTCCCACCATCGCCCAGACGCCAAGCCCTGTCCACGCCATCCAGATACTCACACCGCCGGAGATCAGCACTGCGACCATCGTCGCCTCAAACAGACCACGAAACTCTATCTGTCGGGAGACGTAAGCCGTCTGAACTGCGATCACCGCCCCCGGAAAGAGCACCACGGCAAGGACGCGCACGATCGCGCAGAGCATTTCATTCTTATAAAATGCACCGATCCAGGGCGCGGTTACAAAGAGCAGAACGTACATCACCGCCGCAATCCCAAGGCTAAAGTAAAACACCGAGGAGAAGTCCACCTCGTCCGTGTTTTGTTTCTGGATCAACGCCGTGGAGAATCCGTTCTGTACCACCGCATTTGCAATGGTGATAAAAATCATGATGATTCCGACCATGCCGTACTCTGCCGGAGTCAAGAGGCGCGCCAGAATGATCGTGATCAGAAACTGGATTCCCTGGGAGCCACCATTTTCCATTACTTTCCAAAATAGCCCCTGTAAGACTTTCTCTTTCATGATCTTCCCCTCACCAGTTTCCAGAGCAGTCGGTACGCCCAGGGCATCGCGGTCTCAAATCGGATAAAAAAACGCGTCCGAGCATCGAGTTCCCGGTAGAACCCGCGATATGCTTTATCAAGCACAACCTCGTAATGCTTGGTGTTGACCTGCGTCAGATACCAAATCCGCTTTGCGGCAGACACCGCTTCCTTATGAAATCGCTTGTCGCTCTCCTTGTCAAATGCCTGGTACATCGCCTTCATCTGCTCAGCGTATCGTCTCTGCTTCGCCTCGTAATCGCCCTGCTTCATCAAGTTTGTCCACGAGCTTGCCACCCCAACCCGGTAGATACTCATATCCCGGTCAATATAGTGGGCATATCCCTCACACGCCATCATCAGCTGCATCGGAATATCCCCTACCGGGCACTCCAGATAATATCGGGGCAGTTTGCGAATGATCCGCGCCGGAAAGACCATGGACGCTGTTGGATAGCCGGAGGTTTTATCCACAATCTCCTGCGGGGAAATGTCCCGGTCACTGCGGTATGGGCGCATCCGCCCGGCAGTCTTTGAGCCGTCCACGCTGACGATCTTCGCGCTGTGAATACAAAGTGCACAGTCCGGGTGCTGCCTCAGATAATCCACCTGCATCTGAAGTTTATTCGGGTTCGTCCAGGCGTCGTCCCCCTCGCACATCGCCACATACGTTCCGCGCACTCTTGGGAAATTAAAGACACTGATGTTGGAGATTCCTTTGGAATATTGATTCTCCTCTCTCAGGATCGGGCGAATCACCCCAGGATGTGTCGCCGCATACTCCCGGATAATCTCCTGCGTCCCGTCCGTGGAAGCGTCATCGTGAATCAAAATCTCAATCGGAAAATCCACCTTTTGCGCGAAAAACCCATCCAGCGTCTCTCTCAGATACGCCGCATGATTATAAGTAATGCAGCAAATGCTCACAAGTGGAGTTTCCCCCGAAACATCCGGGTGCTCTTTTGCCTCTCGTTTTGCCGCCCGCCACGCTGCCTCGGCGGGTGATTCTGTGTGTTCCATCCTTTTTCCTCTCACGTTCCAATCAGTAACATCTGCCCCAACGTGCGAAGCAAACTGTTTTTTGTAAAACCGTAGCGCAGAATCGAGTACATTTTCCCCAAACGTCCCTGATTCGGGATCGCAAGAAAATGTTTGAGTGTCGCAATCTGCCCCGCGTCGAGCTGATTTCCAAAAAGTTCCAAAAGCTCGCCCGCCTGTGCAAACATCCTGCGGTAGTTCTCCCGCGCCCCGCTCCCGTTTGCAATCCGCTCCCGCATCTCCTGCGCGCGGTCTGCCTGCTGCGCGCCCAGGCTATTGCCCGTGTGCTGGCGGTAGAGATAGAGCGGCTCATTCACCCAGCCAGTCATCCCAAAACAGGCGGCAAGGAGTGCAAGCCACGCATCGTGCATCAACACGCAACTGGGAATCATTTCCAACAAAGGCAAAAAGGCGCGGTTTATCATCACCGCACCCCCTGTCACGTTATTTTGCACCAAGAGCTGGCGCAGGCGGCTGCGTCGCGGAGAAACCTTTTGATATTGGAAGAAACTCGACGCCAACACACGAAGATCCTGATCCACCACCGCAAGGTCTGAGTGCACGAGAATGGGCGCGCCGGAGTGTTTCCTTTCCATGGTTCTCATACAGGAGACGAGTTTTTCCACTTTCTGGGGAAGCCACACGTCATCCTGATCGCTCAGCATCACATATTGCGCGCTTGCAATCTGGCGCAGGCGCGAGACGGTATCTGGACAAAATTCCCAGTTCGTTCCAACAAGTTCCGCATTCTGAGCGCAGGCAAACAGCTGCATGAGTTCCAGAAAATGGCGATCCGCGCCGCCGGACGGCTGTTTTCGATGCAGAGCAAGCACCTGATCCGGAAATTTCTCCGCATACAGGTCAAGAATCGCCGCCGTCCCATCGCGGGAGCAATCGTCCGACGCCACGATGCAGATCTTCTCCTGTGTTTCCTGCCCGAGAATCGAGTCCATCTGCTTTCTCAAGTACATTTCCCCGTTGTAAGCCGCCAGCAATACCGCAATCATAAGCCAAACTCTGCCTTTGCCCGCTTCATCGCAGACTCAATCACCTTGTCCATGTCGTAATACTTGTACTCGCCCAGACGGCCGCCAAAGATCACATTTTTCTCTTCTTCTGCCAAAGCCGCGTACTTTTGATACAATGCCTGGTTCTTCTCATCGTTGACCGGATAGTACGGCTCCATGCCATCCTCAAACGTCACCGGGTACTCTCTCGTGATCACGGTCTTTGGCTGCGTTCCAAACTCAAAGTGCTTGTGCTCGATCACGCGTGTGTAAGGCGTCTCGCGATCCGTATAGTTTACCACCGCAACGCCCTGGTGGTTCTCCTCGTCGAGCAGTTCCGACTCAAAGCGCAGAGAGCGGTACTCCAACGTTCCGAAGCAGAACGCATAATAAGCGTCGATGGTTCCGGTATAGACCACCTTCTCGCCGAGCGCGTCGTAATGTGCCTTGTTTTTTAAGTAGTCCACGCCCGTCTCAATGTCGCATCCCTCAAACAATTTCTCAATAATCACGTTATAGCCACCAATCGGGATTCCCTGGTAGCGGTCGTTAAAATAGTTGTTGTCGTAGGTGTAGCGCACAGGAAGACGCTTAATAATGAAGGCGGGCAGATCCTTACAATCTCTTCCCCACTGCTTCTCCGTGTAGCCCTTTACCAGTTTTTGGTAAATGTCCGTTCCGACAAGGCTGATCGCCTGCTCTTCGAGGTTTTTCGGCTCGCCGCTCACTCCGGCGCGCTGCTCTTCAATCTTTGCCTTTGCCTCTGCCGGGGTGGAAATGTTCCACATCTTGCTGAACGTGTTCATATTAAAAGGCATATTGTACATCTCGCCCTTGTAGTTTGCCACCGGGCTGTTGGTGTATCGGTTAAACTCCACCAGATTGTTGACAAAATCCCAAACTTCACGGTTGCTGGTGTGGAAGATATGCGCGCCGTACTTGTGCACATGGATTCCCTCCACGTCCTCGCAGTAGATGTTTCCGCCAATGTGATCGCGCTTTTCCACAACAAGGCAGGTCTTGTTTGCCTGTTTTGCGTACCATGCAAAGACACCCGCGTACAGTCCGCTTCCAACCAAAATATAATCGTATTTTTTCATCGTCGCTCTCCTGTTTTTCGTGCTATTTTCGATTGAAACTTCCCCTCATTTTACTATATCTTCCGGGAAATGTAAACCGCTCACAGTACGAGCAGAAGTGTCGCGGTAATCAATACAATGCTGATGATGATCGAGATGGAGTTGACCGCGCTTGCCAATCCGACGTCCTCTCCAAGCATTCCGGTAAATGCCGGGGCGGCAGAGGCGATCGGGCTAAAACAGAGAATCGCAAGTGCCTGACGATACCCCAGGTCGATCGGAAGCAAAAAGAAAAGTCCCGCCGCCATCACTGCCGCGAATCCGTAGCGCAGGCTCAAAATCTTTGCGATCTGGCGAATCTGGCTCTTATCCCCGGAGAGCTTAAATCCCACGCCGATCATCAACATCGCCGTAAACGCGTTGGCGTTTCCAATGATTCCGGCAAACGAGGTCACAACGCTCGGAAGCGGAATGCGAAACAGGGAAATGAGCACCATAATCACATAGGTGTCAAACGGCACAGAGCGAACCAGCTTTCCAAGGATCGTGCGAATCGGAGCTTCGCTCTTTTCTCCCTTTGCCATCGCCGCGATGCTGTACGCTCCACCCAGACAGATCACGGAGTTTCCGGTGTCGAACAGACTCGTCGTCACCACGCCCATTGGGCCAAGAAAGCTCTGTGCAAACGGCATGGTAAAGTTTCCGATGTTATAGCCCGCAATGTTCATCACGGCAAATGCGCGCTCACTCTTCGTGCCTCTTGCATTTGCCACAAGTCCCAGAAGAATCAGTCCCGCGCCGCCAAGGAATCCCGGAATTGCAAGCGTCAACATGGACGGCTCCATCTGAAAGCTCGCAAAGTTTGTCACAATCGCCGCCGGAAGTGTGATCTTTAAAACAATCTTTGAGAGCACCCCAAAGTCCTCGGACTTAAAAAATCCTGCCCGTCTCAGGCAATATCCCAACACAATGATGGCGATGTAGGAGATCGCCCGAATCAATATTTCTCCCATAATTTTCCAAAACCTTTCTTATCTTATCAACATTTTCAGGCACACCAAAATCAAAAGGTGCGCCGGGTAAAACCAATAAAAAAACTGCGAAAACCGCAAGTTTCCCCGTTTTCCATTTCCAAAGCGCAGGCAGATTCCCGTCGCCAAAAAAGCCGGGAAATAAATCCCTCTTGCCGTGCAAAGCCCAAATACAAGAATCGCCAAAAGCTGTCCCATCGGATCGCTTCGCCATACATACAACACCACAATCAAAAGAATCCCAAAGATCCCGTAATCGGTGTTAAAAAGCACGGAAGCAGCGGCTGCCAAGAGTCCCGCACAAAGTGTCGCCGCAGAACATTTTCCCCGCTCCACCTTTGAGAGCGCGTCCAGCACCACCAGTGCGAGTGCCAAGGTAAAGAGTGTGTTCTGTCCTCGAAAATCGCAAACAGTTCCAAATGCTGCCAGATCAAACGGAATCTCTGCGAGCACGCCGAACGCCAAAAGCCGCAGGATGTATTTTCTCAAATCTCTCGTGTGCACAAACCCCTGCACAAGTAAATAAGAAAAGATTGGAAATGCCGCCCTTCCCAGTCCGCGAAGCAGCAGATAGGCAAAACTTTCCGGCTCGAAAAAGACGACCGCAATGTGGTCAAGCAGCATGGAAAAAACTGCAAGATACTTAAAGACTGTACAGGACAAGACAATCCCTCCTTTTTGTGCTATACTAAGTGCAATCAGTAAAGGAGCCCAAAACCAATGAATAAGAATGCAAAGAACGATAACAGCAGCTTTCTCCTTCAGGGAACCATCCTCGCCGCGGCGGGGCTGATCGTGCGAATCATCGGACTGATCTACAAGATCCCCATGACGCGCGTTCTGGGGGACGAGAGCATCGGTTACTACAACACGGCTTACGAGATCTACAACGTCGGTTTGATTCTCTCCTCGTACAGTCTGCCGCTCGCCGTCTCCAAGCTCATCGCCCAAAAGCAGGAACAACAGCGGTTTCGCGATTCGAGAACCGTCTTTCGCTGTGGCATTGTCCTCGGTCTGATCACCGGCGGGCTGATGACGCTGATTCTTCTGATCGGCGCGGACGCCATCGCCACAACGATCTTTAAGAGCCCCGGAAGCGCGCTTCCGCTTCGCGTCATGACGCCGACCATCCTCGTCTTCGCGATCATGGGCGTATTTCGCGGATATTTTCAGGGACACGGGAACATGATCCCCACCTCAATCTCCCAGATTGTGGAACAGATCGTCAACGCACTTGTGAGTGTCGGCGCGTCCTGGTATCTCGTCAACCGCTTTGCAAACTCGCCCGATCAGGCATCCTGGGGTGCGGCAGGCGGAACGCTCGGAACACTCACCGGCGCATTGAGTGCCTTTCTCTTTTTAAGCGTCTTGATGGTGCTTCGCCCGGAGGCAAAGACCACGCCGACGCAGACTCAGCCCGCCGCCTCACGTCAAGATACAATGAAACTCTTGATCCTGACCTTCACCCCGATCATCCTCAGCCAGTTCATCTACCAGTTGAGCGGTTCGGTGGACAACGCGCTCTTTGGCACAATCATGTCGGGAAAAGGGTTCTCCGAGAAGGAGCGCGCGGTTCTTCTTGGAATCTACGGCGGAAAATACCGCCTGTTGAGCAATGTCCCGGTGGCGATCGCCTCCTCTTTGGGAGCTGCCATGATCCCAAGTATCGCGGCGGCGCGCATTGCCGGACGGCATGAGGCAGTCAGCCAGAAGATCTACATCTGCGTCAAGTTCAATATGCTGCTTGCCATCCCCTGCGCGGCAGGCATGGCGTTTCTGTCCGCTCCGCTGATGCACACGATTTTCGGCGACAACCGCGCCTTGAGCGCGCAGCTTCTGACCATCGGCGCGCCGGCAGTCGTCTTCTTCTCCCTGTCCACGGTGACAAACTCCGTGCTTCAGGGCATTGATTTGATGAAAAAGACGGTGACACACTGCGCGATCTCTCTTGCAATCCATGCCGTTCTCGTCTGGGTGATGTTAAAGCACCTCAACTGGGGCGTCTACGGACTGGTGATCGGCAACGTCACATTCGCTCTTGTGGTCTGCGTGCTCAACTGGATCAGCCTCGAACACGCACAGGGCTACCATCAGGAGATTCGCACCACCTTCGTCCTTCCCGTGATCTGCTCCCTGATTATGGGTGCGGTGTCCTGGGCAATCTACACCGGACTCTTTCATCTGGTGCACTCCACGATTCTCTCCTTGACAGTCGCAGTCATCGCCGCCATGGCAATCTACGCAGTTCTCATTCTCGTAACGCACTCCGTCACAGACGAGGAGCTTCGCCAAATGCCGATGGGAACCGGACTGCTGCGCTTAAAGAAACGTTTTCTACACTGATTAGTGTTCTGCCCCTCCCCGGTTTTTCGCGTCTTTGCGATACTGGGTCGGGGTTACTCCCATCACTTTCTTAAACATTTTCGTAAAGTAATTCACATCCAGGATTCCTACCTGTTCCGAGGCAGCCGCAATGCTCACATCGGTATTTCGCAAACGTCTTGCGGCGCGCTTGATGCGCTGCGTGTTGATGTAATCGGTAAGCGTTGTCCCGACTTCCTGTTTGAAAAGCCCCGAAAGATAACTGGAGCTGATAAAACACATATCCGCCAGATTCTTGAGTGAGAGCGCGCTGTCCAAGTTCAAGTTAATGTAGTTGATGACTTTTTGCACCATCGGCGAATAGTTCTTTAGGGAGTGTAATTTGACACAGTTGCAATACTCCCGAACCATGTATCGAAAGATCTCCGTCTCTTCTTCCGGAAGACACGCCTGAATCTTGACCGAACAGCGAGTAGACAGCTCGTCAATATAGTATGGGTGCACGTCGCTTCGCTCAATCGCCTTGCGAAACAGCGCGTTGCTGACAGAAAGACTGTACCGCTGTCCCTGCGCGCTGCGCTTAAACCGCCCGTTATAATTGTATCTTCCCATCTTTTGCATGACCTCAAAGGCGCGTTTCTCATCGCCTAGTGCGATTGCGTCCAGCAACAGATTCTCCGTGTGGTAACGCTCTTCCAGCATGACAAAGGCGATCTCTCTTTGAAATTCCGGCTCATCAAATGCTTCCCGCTCCGCAAAGAATTGAAGCGGCTCGTACTCTTTCTTTCGCACCACCTTCATCTGGTTCTCCTCAAACAGCAAACTAACCGCCGACACAATGGTATTCTCCAGATCCGCACCGCCGATCCGGATGTTGCTGTAATACTCCTGAAGAACGGCCGCCCCTTCGCTTCCGATCTCCTGCTCCGCGATCCGAACGCGCTCGTCCCTCGACTCTTCCCGATGCCAGGGTCCAAGCATCACCGCCGTTTTCTCGCCCTCCGGCCATGGAAAGATCGCATAGTGCATCCCGAACGCGTCCTCCACCAGCTGTAATTCTCTATCTCCCAGAGATTCCAAAATCTCCTGTCCAAATTTATCCCAATCAAATTTCGGATCCAATGCCCTGCGAAGCCCGCAGTCAAAGGATGATAATTCTTCAAATGGCTCTCTCACAAGCGTGATCTGGATATCGTAAAGTGCTGCCAGCTTACGCAGCATTCTCATTGCGTCAACCTGCATAAATCCCCTCGCTCCCCTCATTTTTATATTTTCCAGTTTATCACAAATTTCAGGCGAGCACAAGAACGCCCTCTCCTTGCGGAGAGGGCGTCCTCGTGAAAAATTGATCTAGGGGAGTATGGAATTACTTCGCCTGCTTTCTTGCTTTCAACTCTGCTTCCATCTTAGCGACGGTCTTCTTATCCAGGTTGTAAACAACTGCGTAAGCAACCAGCTGAACTACTGCGCTGAACAGGTACATACCCGCTACCTGGTAACGCATATTCAGAGCAACCTGTGCGGTCTGATTTGCACCAAGGCTTGCCTGATAACCCAGAGCATTTGCGACAACCAATCCAACGGACGGTCCAATACCCTGCGCCAATTTACGGAAGAAGGAGTGAATTGCGTAAGTGGTTCCCTCATTTCTGGTACCAAACTTCCACTCTTCGTAGTCCATTGCGTCAGCCATCAAGGACCAGGATAAGCAGCTTCCGATACCACTGCCGAGTGCGTTCAGGATCTGGCATCCAACGAACATCATCAGACCGTTGTTATCGGGAGTAATAGGCAGAACCAGCATCAGAACGTATGCCAAGCAGCTGATGCTCATACCAAAGGTCATTGCTTCCTTCTTACCGAAGCGACCAACGATCTTTGCTACGAAAGGCATATAGATAAAGGTTCCTACATAAGCGATCTGAGAGATCAGACCGGAAATCTGTGCATTCTTGAAGTACGCCTGGAACATAATCTGGGAAGCAATACCTGCTCCGTACATTCCAAGGAAGCTGCCAACCGGAGCCAGAGTCGCGCCCAGAGCTGCACGGTTTCTCATAAAATGACCAACTGCACGTAATACATTAAACTTGGGAGCGTCTTCCTTCAGCTCGATCTCAGTGTTGACGCGAACTGTGGTATTCTGAACCATGAAGCGGAAGCAAATCAGTCCGATGATACCCATAACCAGAGCGATTGCCCAGATTCTCTCACCGCGCAGGTTGTTGCTTGCGTCGTAAATCAGAACGGGAAGTAACGTACCGGTCAGGATGTTACCTGCCATACTTCCTGCGGAACGGAAGCTGGACAGCTGTGCACGATGTACCGGATCTGCGGAGATCAGGGACAGCATGGAACCGTAAGGAACGTTTGCGATGGTATAGAACGCATCCCAGATGATATATCCGCAGATAAACAGGATGTTCTTTACCATTGCCGGAGCTCCGGTCCAGGGGACGTAACACAACGCGCCTGCGAAGGAAAGTCCAACGCCGCCGAACCAGATGTACGCTAAGAACTTGTTTCTCTTATAATGATGACGGTCTGCGTCAATGATTCCACCGATCAGTGGATCGTTGATTGCATCCCAAACCTGAACCAGAAGCAGAAGACTTGCCATGACCAGGTTGTCAATGCCCATAAACTGCGTCCAGAACAGTGTCAATGTGCCCTTCAGGGCGAAACTCATGTTACATCCAAAATCCCCCGCGCCATAAGCAAGTTTGTCTTTAAAACCAAACTCTTCTTTCGCTACGGCGCCTGCTTTTGCAGCAGCCATTTCTTTTGCCATAAGAATGTTCTCCTTTCCTTACCTGCCGCTCCCCTTGCAGCACATAGCTATATTATGAATGTTTTTCAAGAAATTCGTTAGTAATTTTTTTGGGTAAATCCGTATAATTTTATACTCTCTTTCTACTTTTTTATTTCTTTTTTACTATTTGTCCGTAATTTTGTTCTAATTTATCGTCTTTTTGATGTGATATAATGAGTTACAGTTGAAAACAAGTTGTGCATTTTCACATTTTCTTAACAGGAGGTTACACAAATGGAGAAAAAGATTCGTTTTGGACTCATCGGAATCGGCGCGCAGGGCGGCGCGTATGCAGGATTCTTAACCGGACGCGGAGGAATGCCCGGTATGCCTGCTGCTCCCTGCCCGCCTCACTGTACCCTGGGCGCGCTTTGCGACATTGATCCGGAGAAGGACGCAATGTGCAAGGAGAAGTATCCGGAGTATCCCTTCTATAAAGATTGGAAGGAAATGGTGCTTTCCGATGATGTCGATGCCGTCATCACGACCGTTCCTCACTATCTGCATACCGAGATCGCAATCTTCTGCTTAGAGCATGGCAGAAACGTTCTGGTTGAGAAACCCGCCGGCGTATTTGCAAAGGAAGTTCGCCTGATGAACGAGTGTGCGGCAGCTCATCCCGACGTTGCTTTCGGTATCATGTTCAACCAGCGCACCAACAAGCTGTACCAGAGAGTCCGCGAGATCGTAGCTTCCGGCGAGCTGGGTGAGATCCGTCGTTCCAACTGGATCATCAACTCCTGGTGGCGTCCCGACAGCTACTATCGTCAGAGCGACTGGCGTGCAACCTGGGGCGGCGAAGGCGGCGGCGTCTTAGTCAACCAGGCACCTCACCAGCTGGATCTGTGGCAGTGGATCTGCGGCGTTCCCAACAAGGTTTATGCAAAGTGCCTGTATGGCTGCCACCGCGACATCGTTGTTGAGAATGATGTAACCATCGTTACTACCTATCCCAACGGCGCGACTGGAAGTTTCATCACCTGCACCCACGACGCAAACGGAACCGACCGCTTAGAGATTGACTTAGACAACGGCAAGATCGTTGTTGACGGAAGCACGACTGCTACGGTTTATCGCCTGAACAAGTCCGAGCAGGAGATGAACGAGACAATGAGCATGATGGAAGTTGCCCGTCTGACCATGGGCAATGCTGCCGGCGGCGGTCTCTACACCACCGAGACCTTCGAGAACACCGACGGCTGGGGCTATCAGCACACTACCGTTATGGAGAACTTCGCATTACATATCCTGGAAGGCGAGCCTCTGCTGGCTCCCGGTTCCGACGGAATCAACGGCGTTCGCCTGGCAAATGCTACCCTGCTTTCTTCCTGGCTGGGCAAGGAAGTGGACAACCCCGTGAACGAGGATCTGTATGTAGAAGAGCTGAACAAGCACATCGCCGCTGAGGGTAAGTTCCCCCAGATCAAGGCCTGATCGCCTGTAACAGCCAGATTCTATACGACAACAAAGGAGAGGATTCGCTATGAATAAGGGACTAATCGGTATTCAGATGAGTACCATCAAAAATAAAGTTGCTGAGCTTGGCGCGTATGAGACCATGAAGGCCTGCGCGGAGCTTGGATACCACTGCATGGAAGTCAGCCAGATCGCTATGACTCCTGAGAATGTTCAGGGCTTAAAGAAAGCTTGCGACGAGTTCGGAATGAAGATCGCAGCTTGCTCCGCTTCCCTGGAGCCCATGATGCCCGGAATGGCAGGCGAGTACCTGACCACCGATTTTGACAAGATCGTGGAGGATTGCAAGGCATTAGACTGCGACCTGCTGCGTATCGGTATGCTGCCCATCCCCATGATGGGAAGCCGCGAAAAGGCAATCGACTTCGTAAAGCGCGCGGACGAGATGGCTGAGAAGCTGGGCGAGCACGGAATCGATCTGTACTACCACAACCACCATGTGGAATTCATCAAGTATGACGGCGAGTATCTACTCGACATCATCAAGAACACCACCAAGAAGATGGGCTTTGAGCTGGATATTCACTGGATCCAGAGAGGCGGCGAAAATCCCGTTGAGTTCATCAAGAAGTATGCCGGAAGAATCCGTCTGCTGCATTTAAAGGATTACCGCATCGGTCAGTTAAAGCTGCCTGAAGGCGGATTTGATCCCAAGACCTTTATGGCTGCCTTCACCAGCAACGTAGAGTTCGCAGAGGTTGGAGAGGGAAGCCTTCCCATCAAGGAGTGTATCGAGGCAGGTCTTGCCGGCGGAAGCGAATACTTCCTGATCGAGCAGGATGACACCTACGGCAGAGATCCTTTCGAGAGCTTAAAGATCAGCCGTGATAACCTGATCAAGCTGGGTTACGAGGATTGGTTTAAGCTGTAAGAGTAAGAAAATCCCGGTTGTTTTGAACAGCCGGGATTTTTGTTTTGGCTTATATTTAGTAGAACAGACGGTTCAACGCGCTGAAGATACCGCGGATGGAAGATCTCGTAATGTTGGAGCTTACGCCAACGCCATAAGTCGTTCTTCCAGTCGCCTGGTCTACCAGGTGAATGTAGGAAGCTGCCTGCGCTCCGGAACCAGCTGCCAATGCGTGCTCGGTGTAATCGAGTACCTTGATGTGAATGCCGAGTGCGTCCTCGATACCTCTCTGAACCGCGTCGATGGGGCCGTTTCCGACGCCCTCGAAGGTCTTCTCGATTCCGTGATCGCGGTAAGTAACCTTTGCAAGCGTAGCAAACTCACCGTCTCCAGTCTCCGTATCCGTGATGCGGCACTTGACAAAGTGCATCGGCTCTTTGCGCTCCAGATAGTCCTTCTTGAACTCCTCCATGATCTGCTCAGGCGATACTTCTCCCTGCACCTCGGAGATCTTCTGAATCACATCCGCAAACTCCTTGTGCATACCCTTTGGCAGCTTGAAGCCGTAGAACGTATCCATGACAAAGGCAACGCCGCCCTTTCCGGACTGGCTGTTGATGCGGACGATCGGCTCGTACTGGCGTCCGATGTCTGCCGGGTCGATCGGCAGGTAGGGAACTTCCCAATACTTGCTGTTTCTCTCGTGCAATGCCTGCATTCCCTTGTTGATCGCATCCTGATGGGAACCGGAGAAAGCGGTAAACACCAACTTTCCGGCATAAGGGTGTCTTGGCGGAATGTGCATCTTCGTGCAACGCTCGTAAACCTCGGCAACCTCCGTGACGTTCTCAATATTTAACTCCGGGTTGATGCCCTGGGAGAACATATTGTAGGCAATCGTTAAAATGTCAACATTTCCCGTGCGCTCGCCATTTCCAAACAGCGTTCCTTCCACACGGTCAGCACCTGCAAGCAATGCCAGCTCTGTCGCGGCAACGCCCTCTCCGCGGTCGTTGTGCGGGTGTACGCTCAGGATAATGCTCTCGCGGTTCTTAAAATGCGTGTTCATCCACTCGATCTGATCCGCATAGACGTTCGGTGTGTTCATCTCAACCGTGGAAGGCAGGTTGATGATGATCGGATTCTCCTTTGTCGCACCCCAAGTCTCCTGAACCGCAGTGCACACATCGAGTGCAAACTCAAGCTCAGTTCCCGTAAAGCTCTCCGGAGAGTACTCCAGACGGATCTGCGTGTCGCATCCTGCCGAATACCGCTGAACGAGCTTTGTTCCGACCACAGCGATCTCCTTGATCTCGTCCATGTCCTTGTGGAAGACAACGTCGCGCTGCAAGGTGGATGTGGAATTGTAGATATGGACAATCGCCTTCTTCACGCCCTCCAACGCTTCAAAGGTACGCTTGATCAGGTGTTCACGGCATTGCACCAGAACCTGAACCTCCACGTCGTCCGGAATCAGCTTGCGATCCACCAGCGTTCTGAGGAAATCATACTCGATCTGGGACGCTGCCGGGAAGCCAACCTCGATCTCCTTAAAGCCGAGCTTTACCAGAAGATTGAACATCTCAACTTTCTCTTCCACCACCATGGGTTCTACCAAAGCCTGGTTGCCGTCTCTTAAATCCACGCTGCACCATACGGGCGCGCACTCGATCTCCTTGTTCGGCCAGGTTCTCTCCGGAAAATCCACCACCGGAACTCTCTTATATCTCTGATAATTTAACATACTCTCTTCCTCCGTTCATCGTATTCGTATCGCGTATTTTTAGCAACTTTTTTACATTTTCCTTATCAGCCCGAAACCGGGCAGTCGCTCGATTACGCCGTAGTTCTTGACGATGAACCACACTACTTTGACTGACTCAGCCCCACAAACTATCATTCCCTTCCAAAATTCAATCAGTGTATCCAGTATAGCACAAACCGCCATAGCTCGCAAGCTATGACGGTTCGCTCTACCATTCCCAATGATTATGGGAAACATTCTTTTCTTTTATGATTCCAAGCCGTGTCCCTGTTCCAGCATCACGCGGATCACCTGATCGACCTTCTCCTGACACGTCTCAAGCTCCGGAGCTTCCACCATGACGCGCACCAGAGGTTCGGTTCCAGACTGGCGCAGCAAAATGCGCCCGTTGTCGCCCAGTTCCTTTGCCACGCGCGCAACTTCTGCCTGGACAGCCGGATCATCCTGCGCCGCCTTTTTGTCCTTGACGCGGACATTTTTCAATACCTGCGGGTAGATCTCAACCTCACTCGCCAGTTTCGAGAGCGTCTCCTTCTTCTCCAGCATGACTTCCATCACCTTTAAGGAGGTCAGGATTCCGTCTCCAGTCGTTGCAAGTTTGCTGAAAATGATGTGTCCGGACTGTTCGCCGCCCAGGCAATTCCCGGTCGTCGCCATGTTCTCGTAAACATACTTATCGCCCACAGCCGTCTTCTCGTAGGAGATTCCTTCCCGCTCAAACGCCTTGTAGAGACCAAAGTTTGACATGATCGTGGTGACAACGGTGTTGTTTCTCAGGGTTCCCTGCTCTTTCATGTACTTTCCGCAGATGTACATGATGAGGTCGCCGTCCACCACCTGTCCTTTCTCGTCCACGGCAAGACAGCGGTCTGCGTCTCCGTCATAGGCAAAGCCGACGTCGCATCCTTCCTCCACCACAAACTTCTGAAGGTGGCTGATGTGCGTGGAACCGCAATCCGTGTTAATGTTTAAGCCGTTCGGGCTGTTGTTGATCACAAGCGTCTGCGCGCCCAGCGCGTCAAACACGTTCTTTGCGATCGCAGAGGCACTGCCATTTGCACAGTCAAGCGCGACTTTCTTGTTCTTAAATGAGCGGGTTGCAATGGAGATCAGATAGCCGATGTAGCGGTTTCTTCCCGCCGCAAAGTCCACGGTGCGCCCGATCTTTTCTTTTTTCGCCATGGGAATCTCCGGGATCTCTCCGTCAAGGTACTTCTCGATCTCGCAGATCACGCGCTCTTCCAGCTTCTCTCCGCGTCCGTTGATCACCTTGATTCCGTTGTCGTAGAAGGGGTTGTGGCTTGCGGAGATCATGATTCCGCAGTCAAATCCCTCGGTACGCACAACGTAGGAGACACTCGGCGTAGTCGTCACATGAAGCAGATATACGTCCGCACCGGAAGCCGTCAGACCAGCAACCAGCGAATACTCAAACATATAGCTGCTGCGGCGAGTATCTTTTCCGATCACCACCTGACAGCGATCCCCAGAAGTTCTCTGTCCGTAATACCACCCCAGAAACCGCCCTACCTTATAGGCGTGTTCCACTGTCAGATCGACATTTGCCTCCCCCCGGAAGCCGTCTGTGCCAAAATATTTTCCCATGTTCGTTCCTTTCTAGTTCGCAGTCTCCAGTTCTGTCAGATAACGGGAAAGCGCGTCTTTCCAGTCCGGCAAACGCACAAAACCATTGTCGCTGAGCTTCTCCTTGCTCATCCGGCTGTTCATGGGGCGTTTTGCCTTTGCGGGAAATGCGGTGGAGTCCACAGGAGTGACCACAACCTCATCCATTCCTGCCTGGCGGAAGATCTCGCAGGCAAACTCGTACCAGCTGCAAAGCCCCTCGTTCGTGGCATGGTAGCGGCCGTACTTGTCGGTCTGGATCATGTCAGTGAGCAGACGGGAAAGGTCAAGCGTATAAGTCGGAGAGCCGATCTGGTCGTTCACCACGCTGACTGCGCCGCGCTCTTTGCCAAGGCGAAGCATGGTCTGAATAAAGTTCTTTCCGCCGATGCCAAATACCCAGGCAATGCGGACGATAAAGAACTTCTTGACCAGCTGCTCCACTGCGATCTCGCCCTCGTATTTCGTCAGACCATAGATGTTTAAGGGTTCTCTGTGGTCGTCCGGCTCCCAGGGACGCTCGCCCTGACCGTTGAAGACGTAGTCGGTGCTGATGTACATCATCTTGATGTCCATCTCGCCGCAGACTCTCGCAATGTTTCTGGTTCCCTCAGCGTTGATCTTGCGGCACAGCTGCACGTTATCCTCAGCTGCATCTACTGCAGTATATGCAGCACAGTGGATCACGGCATCCGGCTGCTCTGCCTTGATGACGCGCTCGCACGCCTCTCTGTCCGTGATGTCCATCTCCTGCACGTCCACGCCGACAGCGTCGATTCCGCGCCCCGCAAGCTCATTCATCAGATCATGACCCAACTGGCCTTTTGCTCCGGTTACAAGAACTTTCATTTTCCTACTCCTTACAGTCTATTTCCATACATCTTATCAAAGTACTTGCTGTACTCGCCATTTAAGATGTTCTTCCACCAATCCTGGTTGTTCAGATACCACTGAATGGTCTGCTGGATTCCGGTGTCAAAGGTGTACTTGGGCTTCCAGCCAAGCTCAGTCTCGATCTTGGTGGGGTCAATCGCATAGCGGCGGTCATGACCGGGGCGGTCGGTGACAAAGCGGATCAGGCTCTCCGGCTTATCGAGTGCCTTTAAGATGGTCTTAACCACTTCCAGATTGGTGCGCTCGTTGTGTCCGCCGATGTTGTAAACCTCGCCCACACGTCCGTTGTGAATCACCAGGTCGATCGCCTCGCAGTGATCCGCAACGTGCAGCCAGTCACGAACATTTTCCCCAGTACCGTACACGGGAAGCTCCTCGCCTGCCAGCGCGCGGCTGATAATCAGGGGAATTAACTTCTCTGGGAAATGATACGGGCCGTAGTTGTTGGAGCAGCGGGACACGGTCACGGGCAGCCCATACGTTCTGTGGTACGCCAGCACGAACAGATCCGCACTTGCCTTGGAGGAGGAGTAGGGGCTGGAGGTGTGAAGCGGCGTGGTCTCGGTAAAGAACAGGTCGGGGCGGTCTAAGGGCAGATCGCCGTAAACCTCGTCCGTGGAAACCTGATGGTAACGCTTGATTCCGTAGGTGCGGCAGGCGTCAAGCAAGGTGGTGGTTCCCAAAACGTTGGTGCGTACAAAGCTCTCTGGATCGGTGATGGAGCGGTCTACATGGCTCTCCGCCGCAAAGTTTACCACCATGTCGGGCTTTTCTTTCTCAAACAGGTCAAAGATAAAGCTGCGGTCTGCAATGTCGCCCTTGACAAAGCGATAGTTTGGCTTATCCTCCACCAGCTTTAAGTTTTCAAGATTTCCGGCGTACGTCAGCTTGTCCAGGTTGATGATGGTGTAATCCGGGTACTTGTTGACCATATGGTGTACAAAGTTGCTTCCAATAAAACCGGCTCCGCCAGTCACAATAATCTTCATAATCTTCTCCTTTATGACTCTCCGTGGAGTTTATCCACATATTTTCCGTCCAGAACGTCCTTTAAGTACTTTCCGTATTGGTTCTTCTTGAGTACCTCATACGCTTCCATGACCTTCTCGGTGGTAATCCAGCCATTGAGCCATGCAATCTCTTCCAGGCAGGCAATCTTTCTGTGCTGATGCGTCTCAACAGTCTTTACAAAGTTGGTCGCCTCCACCAAGGACTCGTGCGTTCCGGTATCCAGCCAGGTAAATCCCTGTCCGAGCAAGGTGACTTCCAGTTCGCCATTCTCCAGGTAGATGCGGTTTAAGTCCGTGATCTCAAGCTCGCCTCTTGCAGAGGGCTTTAAGTTCTTCGCATACTCCACCACGCGGTTGTCGTAGAAGTACAGACCGGTCACGCAGTAGTTAGACTTTGGCTTTTCGGGCTTCTCCTCGATGGAGATCGCCTTGCCGTTCTCGTCAAACTCCACGATTCCGAAACGCTCCGGATCGTCCACATAGTAGCCGAACACCGTTGCTCCGGTCGCCTTTTGAGCAGCCTGGCGCAGACGCTTGTTTAAGCCCTGTCCATGGAAAATGTTGTCTCCCAGAATCATCGCCACGCTCTCACCGCCGATAAACTCTTCGCCAATGATGAATGCCTGCGCGAGTCCGTCGGGACTTGGCTGAACGGCATAACTTAAATTGACGCCAAATTGAGATCCGTCGCCCAAAAGTTCGCGAAATCTCGGCGTATCGTCCGGTGTGGAAATAATCAAAATCTCTCGAATCCCCGCATTCATCAGAACAGAGAGCGGGTAATAGATCATCGGCTTATCGTAGATGGGAAGCAGCTGCTTTGATGTTACTTTGGTCAAAGGGTACAGTCTCGTTCCGCTGCCCCCGGCAAGAATAATTCCTTTCATATCTTCCTCCTCATATCGGATCATATCTTCGTCCACTATAACATAAAATCCCCGCAAATTCAAACTTTGCGGGGATTTTTTCGTGCTTTTTATGAGTTTTGTAAGAATTACTCCTCGTCATCCTCATCATCCGTCAATTCCAAATCCTCGGAATCGTCCAGATCGAGAACTTCCTCGGCTACATTCTCCTCAGTGAGTTCTTCATTCAGATCCTCAGACTCAGAAGCGAGTGTAATCTCCTCATCGTCCTCGGATACTGCGATCTCCTGCTCAAGCTCCGTATCCAGCTTTACCTTGCGGTAACGCTTCATACCGGTACCTGCGGGGATCGGCTTACCAATGATAACGTTCTCCTTGATACCGATCAGGTGATCGACCTTGCCGTTGATTGCAGCCTCAGTCAGAACCTTGGTGGTCTCCTGGAAGGATGCCGCAGACAGGAAGGAATCGGTAGCCAGAGATGCCTTGGTGATACCAAGCATAACCTGCTTTCCTTCGGCGGGCTGCTTGCCCTCCTCGATCAGCTTCTCGTTCATCTCGTTGAACTCCAGCACGTCCATGGAAACGCCGGGCAGCACGGGGCTGTCTCCGCTCTCCTCGATCTTCACCTTCTTCAACATCTGGTGAACGATCATCTCGATGTGCTTATCGTTGATTTCTACACCCTGCAAGCGGTATACACGCTGTACTTCCTGGATCATGTAATCCTGTACGGCGCGCACGCCCTTGATCTTCAGAATATCGTGCGGGTTGACACTACCCTCAGTCAGCTCGTCACCGGCCTCAAGCACCTGTCCCTCCATAACCTTGATTCTGGAACCATAAGGAATCAAATACGTCTTGGAGTTTCCGGTCTCCGGATCGGTTACAGTGATCTCGCGCTTCTTCTTGGTGTCCTTGATGTTGACCACACCGCCAAACTCGGTGATGATCGCAAGTCCCTTAGGCTTACGCGCCTCAAACAGCTCCTCGACACGGGGAAGACCCTGTGTAATATCGCCGCCGGCCACGCCGCCCGTATGGAAGGTACGCATCGTCAGCTGTGTTCCGGGCTCACCGATGGACTGAGCAGCGATGATTCCAACTGCCTCGCCAACCTGTACCGGCTGTCCGGTTGCCATGTTCGCGCCGTAACACTTTGCACACACACCAATGTGGGACTTACAGCTCAGAACGGTACGGATCTTGACGGACTTACGTCCCGCCTTGTTCAGAGCACCCATAACGGCAGCCGCGCGCTTAGGCGTTACCATGTGGTTTGCCTTCATAATCAGCTCGTTTGTCTCAGGATCTACGATATCCTCGGCAATGTAACGGCCGGTGATTCTCTCCTGAAGATCCTCGATCGTCTCGTTGCCGTCCATGAAGGACTTGATCTCCATAAACGGAATATCCTTGCCCTCACAGCAGTCTACCTCACGGATAATCAGATCCTGGGAAACGTCTACCAGACGTCTGGTCAGGTATCCGGAGTCCGCGGTACGCAGAGCCGTATCGGACAGACCCTTACGAGCTCCGTGAGCAGAGATGAAGTACTCCAGTACGTCAAGACCTTCACGGAAGTTTGACTTGATGGGCAACTCGATGGTGTGACCCGTCGTATCTGCCATCAGTCCACGCATTCCGGCAAGCTGCTTGATCTGCTTATCAGAGCCTCGAGCTCCGGAATCCGCCATCATGTAGATGTTGTTGTATTTATCAAGACCAGTCAGCAGATCATGTGTCAGTTGATCATCGGTGGTCTTCCAGGTATCAATAACCTCTTTGTAACGCTCCTCCTCGGTGATCAGACCGCGGCGATAGTTGCGCGCGATGTGGTCAACGGTGTTCTGCGCCTTCTCGATCAGACCGGGTTTGCTCTTAGGCACAGTCATATCGGAGATGGATACGGTCATTGCCGCACGGGTAGAGTACTTGTAACCGATCGCCTTGATGTCGTCGAGAGTTACAGCAGTCTGAGTCGCGCCATGCACGTTGATAACCTTCTCCAGAATCTGCTTGAGCTGCTTCTTCGCAACGTGGAAGTCCACTTCGAGCTTGAGCTCGTTGCCCTCGATGCTGCGATCCACAAAGCCCAGATCCTGAGGAATGATCTCGTTGAAGATAAAGCGTCCGATGGTGGAGGACACGATTCCGGTCTTTACCGTGCCGTCGGGCATGGTCTTGGAAACGCGCACACGCACCTTGGAGTGCAGGGTTGCCTCCTTGTTCTCGTAAGCAAGAATCGCCTCGTTGACGCTCTTGAATACCATACCTTCTCCCTTCGCGCCGGGGCGTTCCTGGGTCAGGTAGTAGATACCGAGAACCATATCCTGAGACGGAACAGCCACGGGGCCGCCGTCGGAAGGCTTCAACAGGTTATTCGGGCTCAGCAGCAGGAAACGGCACTCCGCCTGTGCCTCAACGGACAGGGGAAGGTGTACTGCCATCTGGTCGCCGTCGAAGTCTGCGTTGAACGCGGTACACACCAGAGGATGCAGCTTGATTGCCTTACCCTCAACCAGGATCGGCTCAAATGCCTGGATACCCAGTCTGTGCAGCGTAGGAGCACGGTTTAACATAACCGGATGCTCTTTGATTACGCTCTCCAGCACATCCCAAACCTCGTACTGAAGACGCTCAACCATCTTCTTTGCATTTTTAATGTTGTGCGCAGTGCCGTTGGAGACCAGCTCCTTCATAACGAAGGGCTTGAACAGCTCGATTGCCATCTCCTTGGGCAGACCGCACTGGTAGATCTTTAACTCAGGTCCAACCACGATAACGGAACGTCCGGAGTAGTCTACGCGCTTACCTAACAGGTTCTGACGGAAACGTCCCTGCTTACCCTTTAACATATCGGATAAGGACTTTAAGGCACGGTTTCCGGGGCCCGTTACGGGGCGGCCGCGACGACCGTTGTCGATCAGCGCGTCAACCGCTTCCTGAAGCATACGCTTCTCGTTACGGACGATGATGTCCGGAGCACCAAGCTCAAGAAGTCTTGCCAGACGGTTGTTGCGGTTGATGATGCGACGGTACAGATCATTCAGGTCAGAGGTCGCAAAACGTCCTCCGTCCAGCTGTACCATGGGGCGGATGTCCGGAGGAATCACAGGGATTACATCCATTACCATCCACTCCGGGCGGTTGCCGGAAGACAGGAACGCTTCCACAACCTCAAGCCGCTTGATAATGCGTGCTCTCTTCTGACCGGTTGCCTCCACCAAAGCTGCGCGCAGCTGTGCGGAGTCTTTCTCCAGGTCAATCGCCTTTAACAGTTCCTGGATTGCCTCTGCGCCCATTCCGACGCGGAAGCCACCGGTACCGCCGTACTTTTCTACTTCTTCCCGGTACTCCTTCTCGGAGAGAACCTGCTTATAGTGCAGGCTCGTAGAACCGGGATCCAGTACAATGTAGGAGGCAAAGTACAGAACCTTCTCCAGTGTTCTGGGGGAAATATCCAGAATCAGTCCCATCCGGCTGGGGATTCCCTTAAAATACCAGATGTGGGAGACGGGCGCGGCCAGCTTGATGTGACCCATACGCTCTCTGCGGACGCTGGCTTTCGTCACCTCAACGCCGCAGCGGTCGCAGACCACGCCTTTGTAGCGGATCTTCTTGTACTTGCCGCAATGGCACTCCCAGTCCTTGCTGGGTCCAAAGATCCGCTCGCAGAACAGTCCGTCCTTCTCAGGCTTTAACGTTCTGTAATTGATGGTCTCCGGCTTTTTCACCTCGCCGTGAGACCACTCCAGGATCTTTTCAGGGGAGGCCAGACCAATCTTGATCGCATCAAACATCATTGGATGATAGGTTTCATTCGTTGTTTCCGGCATGAGTTTGCTCCCTTCTATTATTCATCGTCACCGTCGTCGGAGTCCATATAGTAATCGTCCGTGTAGTCGTCATCCTCCGCCGGCTTGCTGTCTTCAATACTCTCCAGCTCGTGGTCCTTGTTGAACTCCTGCATCTGGTATCCGCTTCCGCTGAAGGACTCGTCGGAATTGTATCTGTGGTTGCCTTCCATCTCGTCCATAAGCGCGCGTCTCTCGGTGTCGCCGTAGTCGATGGTCTCGGCAAGCTCGACCTCTTTTCCGTCCTCGCCCAGCACCTGAATATCCAGACCAAGAGACTGCATCTCCTTGAGCAGAACCTTGAAGGATTCGGGAATACCCGGCTCCGGAATGTTCTCGCCCTTGATGATTGCCTCGTAAGTCTTCACACGACCAACCACGTCGTCGGACTTGACGGTCATGATCTCCTGCAAGGTGTAGGACGCACCATACGCCTCCAGAGCCCAAACCTCCATCTCTCCGAAACGCTGTCCGCCGAATTGAGCTTTTCCGCCCAGAGGCTGCTGCGTAACGAGGGAGTATGGGCCGGTAGAACGTGCATGGATCTTATCGTCTACCAGGTGGTGCAGTTTTAAGTAGTGCATATGTCCGATCGTAACTGCGCCGTCGAAATACTCGCCGGTACGTCCGTCTTTCAGACGAACCTTTCCATCGCGTCCAATCGGAACGCCCTTCCAGAGCTCTCTGTGCTCCAGATGAGAACCAAGGTAATCCAGCACCTCAGGACGTACCAGATCCTTGTACTTCGCCTCGAACTCTTCCCAGGTCCAGTTGACGTAGTCATTTGCCATCTCAAGAACATCCTGGATGTCATTCTCGTCTGCACCGTCAAAGATCGGGGTAGAAACATTAAATCCAAGTGCCTGAGACGCCAAGCTCAGGTGAATCTCCAGCACCTGTCCGATATTCATACGGGAAGGCACGCCCAGGGGGTTCAGCACAATGTCCAGAGGACGACCGTTGGGAAGGAAAGGCATATCCTCAACCGGAAGTACTCTGGAGACAACACCCTTGTTTCCGTGACGTCCTGCCATCTTATCGCCAACAGAGATCTTTCTCTTCTGGGCAATGTAGATGCGAACCGTCTCGTTCACGCCGGGAGCCAGCTCATCGCCGTTCTCTCTGGTAAATACCTTTGCATCCACGATAATTCCGTAAGCACCGTGCGGTACTTTCAGAGAAGTATCGCGAACCTCTCTTGCTTTCTCGCCGAAGATTGCGCGCAGCAGTCTCTCCTCCGCGGTCAGCTCAGTCTCGCCCTTTGGCGTAACCTTTCCGACCAGGATGTCTCCCGCACGAACTTCTGCTCCGATACGGATGATTCCGCGCTCGTCCAGATCCTTGAGCGCGTCCTCGCCGACACCGGGAACATCTCTTGTGATCTCTTCCGGTCCCAGCTTGGTGTCACGAGCCTCAGCCTCGTACTCCTCGATGTGGACGGAAGTATATACATCCCACTGTACCAGACGCTCAGACAGAAGAACCGCGTCCTCGTAGTTGTATCCTTCCCAGGTCATGAATCCGATCAGCGGGTTCTTACCCAGAGCAATCTCACCGTTCTTGGTGGAAGGACCATCTGCGATGACCTCGCCCTTCTCGACGTGGTCGCCCTTAAATACGATGGGCTTCTGGTTGTAGCAGTTGGACTGGTTGCTTCTCTTAAACTTGGTCAGGTGGTAAACGTCCTTGTTTCCATCGCTGTCACGCTTTACAATGATCTCGTTGGAAGCGGAACGAAGTACCGTACCGGAATTCTTAGCCACCACGCAGACACCGGAGTCAACCGCTGCCTTTGCCTCGATGCCCGTACCAACAACGGGGGCCTCGGTGGTCAGAAGCGGAACTGCCTGACGCTGCATGTTTGATCCCATCAGAGCGCGGTTTGCGTCATCGTTCTGAAGGAAGGGAATCATTGCCGTAGCAACGGAGAATACCATCTTAGGAGACACGTCCATCAGATCCACGTCCTTCTTCTGGAATTCAGAAGTCTCGGCGCGGAAACGTCCGGAAACATTGTTTCTCTCAAAGTAGCCTTCCTCGCTCAGAGGCGTGTTCGCCTGTGCCACGATGTAGTTATCCTCCTCATCGGCAGTCAGGTAACGAACCTCATCCGTTACTCTCGGATTGGCGGGGTCGCTCTTGTCAACCACACGGTAAGGAGCCTCGATAAAGCCATACTGATTCACTCTCGCATACGTTGCCAGAGAGTTGATCAGACCGATGTTGGGACCCTCAGGCGTCTCGATGGGGCACATTCTTCCGTAGTGGGTGTAGTGAACATCTCGCACCTCGAATCCGGCACGGTCTCTGGACAGACCGCCGGGGCCCAGAGCAGACAGACGACGCTTGTGGGTCAGCTCGGAAAGCGGGTTGTTCTGATCCATGAACTGGGACAGCTGAGAGCTTCCGAAGAACTCCTTCACGGCCGCAGTCACGGGCTTAATATTGATTAAGGACTGAGGCGTAATGCCGTCCATGTCCTGTGTTGTCATACGCTCGCGAACCACACGCTCCATACGGGATAAACCGATGCGGTACTGGTTCTGAAGCAGCTCTCCAACCGCACGGATGCGGCGGTTGCCCAGATGGTCGATGTCATCGCTGGTTCCAACCTGCTCTTCCAGGTGCATATTGTAGTTGATGGAAGCCAGAATATCTTCCTTCGTGATATGCTTGGGAATCAGATCATGGATATTCTTGCGGATCGCCTCTTTCTGCGCCTCCACATCATTTCCAGCGGTTTCCAGAATGTTCTTGAGTACGGGATAGTATACTAACTCCGCAACGCCAACTTCCTCCGGATCGAAAGAAACGTGCGCGCCAAGCTCTACCATCATATTAGAGAGAACCTTCTGCTTGCGGGTCGAGCCCTCCACCCATACAAACGCAACACCAGCGTTCTGGATCTTCATCGCAGACTCCTTGGTCAGGCGTGTTCCAGCCTCCGCCAGAATCTCACCCGTCGTCTCGTCCACAACATCCTCCGCCAACACCTGTCCGTTCAGGCGGAACTTAAAGGACAGCTTCTTGTTAAACTTATAACGTCCAACCTTAGCCAGGTCATATCTTCTCGGATCAAAGAACATACTGTTCAGTAAGCTCTCCGCGCTGTCAACGGACAGCGGCTCACCGGGACGAATCTTCTTGTACAGCTCTAACAGTCCATCCTGATAGTTCTCGGAGGTATCCTTTCCAAAGCTGGCAAGCAGCTTGGGCTCCTCGCCGAACAGATCCAGGATCTCCGCGTTGGTTCCATAGCCCAGCGCGCGGATCAAAACCGTTACCGGAACTTTACGCGTCCGGTCTACACGCACATAGAAGACATCGTTTGAGTCGGTCTCATACTCCAGCCACGCTCCACGGTTGGGGATCACCGTGCAGGAGTACAATTCCTTACCAATTTTATCATGTCCGATTCCGTAGTAAATGCCAGGTGAACGCACCAGCTGGCTGACAATAACACGCTCGGCTCCGTTGATCACAAAGGATCCCGTATCCGTCATCAGAGGCAGATCGCCCATGAATATCTCGTGTTCATTCATCTCATCTTTCTCTTTGTTGTACAGCCGCACCTTAACCTTGAGTGGTGCTGCGTAAGTTGCGTCCCGTTCCTTACACTCTTCGATGGTGTATTTGACATCATCCTTACAAAGTGTAAAGTCAACAAACTCCAGACTCAGATGATCAGAAAAGTCTGAAATTGGAGAGATGTCATCAAAGGCTTCCTTGAGTCCCTCATCCAGGAACCACTGATAGGAGTCCTTCTGAATCTCGATCAGGTTGGGCATTCCAAGAACTTCATCGTGTCTTGCGAAGCTCATTCTTACGCTCTTCCCGGCTGGTACCGGACGTATTCTGCTTTTCTCCATTGACGTTTTCACCCCTGTTTTCTTTCATCATTGTAACAGTTTACGCGAACCCTTCCGAAAAAGGCGGCCGCGCGGTTACGTTTCGTTCCTTGCATTGCGGCACTTCAGGGCGCAATAAGCCCATAACGCCACAATAGTGCACACTCCATAATATCACAGGCTTGTCAAGGTGTCAAGGATTTTTTACTTGCTTTTTCTTGTTGAAAATGCTATACTATTTCATAATGTCTTTACATCAAGAAGAAGGTTGGAGGTATTTTCCATGTCCGTGCTCAACATTATTTTGAACGTGGTTGTGGTTCTGCTCGTTCTGGCGGTGATCGCCCTGGTTGTCCTGTATTTTCTGGGCAGCAAATTGCAAAAACGTCAGGCAGAACAGCAGTCTATGATCGAGGCGACAAGCCAAACCGTTTCCATGCTGGTAATTGATAAGAAAAAGATGAAGATCACCGAATCCGGTCTTCCCAAGATGGCGATCGACCAGACCCCCAAGTATATGCGCTGGGCGAAGGTACCTGTCGTGAAAGCAAAGATTGGTCCCAAAGTGATGACGCTGATGGCGGACGAGAAAGTATTCCAGTCTCTCCCGGTAAAGACCGAGGCAAAGGTTGACGTCAGCGGTATCTACATCACCAGAATCCGCAGCGTGCGCGGCGGAGCGATCCCCACGCCGCCAAAGAAAAAGGGATTTTTCGCGCGTTTCAAAAAGGATAAGAAAGACAAAAAAGAGAAAAAGTAAAGACGTAAAGACAGCGGGCTCTGAGAGAAACAACTCTCAGAGCCCTTTTTTGTTTCATAGACAGCTGCGCCCTATGAACAAAAAACGCTTTATACATTCCGAACACCGACGCTCTTTGCCTCCAAAATATTGGAGCTGGTGAACATCCGGCTTCCATTTAAATCAAGCGTGTAGTCAAACTCCAGGCAGATCCGGTCTTCACTCTCCTCAAGCAATACCTTGCTCGCCTCCATATCGATCACAATCGTTCCCATCGGCGTCACATAGTTGGCGCGGTGGGGCTGATTTTCCTGAAACACCAAATGTGTGGAGACTTCCCCGCTCATCAAAATATCCAAACATCCCGGTGCGATCTTGACCTTCATCTTGACCGGCGCCATGGACTCGGACATTTGACTCTCAAACAAGAGATAATGTTTCCCGTTCTTCCAATAATAATTACCTCTCGTGAGAATCTCCGTCTCGTCCTCCTGACCGTCCATCCGCTGTACGCCTTTCATGGTGATCAGCACATCCTTTGTCATTCGCACGCGCCTCCCAGATCCTTTCGGCTCTCCGTGCGCCGCATCGCGCTCTCCATCAGACGCTCCACAAGCTCCGCCTTCTTTACGCCCCTTGCCTCCCAAAGCATCGGGTACATACTGATCGCGGTAAATCCCGGCATGGTGTTGATCTCGTTAAAGACCACCTCACCGTCTTCCTTCACAAAAAAGTCCACTCTGGCAAGACCGTACCCGTCCACGGCGCGAAAGATTGCCTTTGCGTCCTCTCTGACGCGCTCGGCTGCCCCGTTCGGAAGCACCGGATCAACCACGGTCTTTGACTCTGCGTTGTAGTACTTTGCATCAAAGTCGTAAAAATCTGCTGCCGCCAGAATCTCACCAACGCCCGAAGCCTCCACGGGATCGCTTCCGCCGCCAAAGACCGCGCACTCGATCTCGCGCCCCACGATCGTCTCCTCCACCAGAATCTTGCGGTCGTGGCGGGACGCCTCACGCAGTCCGTCAAGGAGCATCTGACGGTTCTCCGCCTTTGAGACGCCTCTGGAAGAACCGGCATTGGACGGCTTGATAAACACCGGGTAGGAGAACCGCTTTTCCACACGCAGTGCGACTGCCTCCTCATCCACAAGCTCCTCGGCAAATACCGGCTCAAACGCCGCCTGGCGCACGCCCAGACGATCCACGATGATCTTGGTGTACATCTTATCCATGGATACTGCCGACGCCAGCACGCCGCAGCCAACGTAGGGAATTCCTGCAAGCTCTAAGAGTCCCTGGATTGTTCCGTCCTCCCCGTACATTCCGTGAAGCACGGGGAATACCACGTCAACCGGAACTTCTTCCCAGCCATTTTCCTCGCCAAACATCACAACCTTCTTTGTGGCATCCGGCGAGATCAAGGCAGAAACCTTGCCCGCTCTCCAACTTCCGTCCGCGATCGCCTCCACGCTCTCGGTCTTGACCCAACGTCCCTGCTGTGTGATTCCGATCAGAGATACGTCCCACTTTTCGCGGTCAATCTGGTTGATGACGTTCACCGCAGACATACAAGATACAATGTGCTCTGAGGACTGTCCCCCAAAGAGCACTGCAACACGCTTTTTTCTCTCTATTCCTATGCTCATAACAATCTCCTCTTTTTTTGACAAAAGTTGTTTACAGTATAGCATACGTGGAAAAAATTACAAATAGAAAAAAGCCGGAGGCAAGTCAACGATGAAAAAACAGACGAAACATTATTGGATGCTCTGCGCTCTCTGCTTTCTGAGCGCGTTTTTATTCACACTCTGCGATGCCAGGAGGCAAAACGAGGCTCTCGCGTCCCGCATTTCCCCCGATATTTTGCGCTTTCATGTGCTCGCAAACAGCAATTCGCCGCGCGACCAATCCCTAAAACTTGCCGTAAAGACGCTCGTTGTGTGTTTTGTGAGCGATCATCTGGGAAATCTTTCCAATAAAGAAGAGACCGCGCATTGGCTGATGGAGCACAAAGACGAGATCGAATCGCTTGCCCGCGCCTATCTGCTCAGCCAAAACGCGCCCAGCGAGGTACGCCTTACCCTGAGCCGCGACTATTTTCCCACCAAATCATACGGCGACCTCGTATTTCCCTGCGGCGTCTACGATGCCGCCCGCCTGACCATCGGGAAAGGATCTGGAAGAAACTGGTGGTGCGTACTCTATCCACCGCTGTGCTACACCGACGCCATCCACGCCGTTGTCCCGGAGTCCTCCAAAGAACTCCTCCAAGAGCTTCTCGCATCCGACGACTACGAAGCCCTGATTCGCGAGGCAAGCGAAAAGCCCCGGGTGACGATTCGTCTTCGTCTCCCGGAGCTGTTAAACTCTCTCTTTAGCGGTTCGGATGAACCTCTTCCTGCTCCTTGATGTTTCTGGAAACCGTGATCTCCTGGTTGTCGATGTGCTCGCGCATCGCATTCTTTGCCTGTGCAATGTTGCGGCTCTTTAAGGCTGCCAGAATGTTCTCGTGCTCCACGATCAGCACCTGACGCTTGTCCGCGTCCTTGATATACTCCAGACGATACCGGTACATCTGCTCACGCAGATTGTTTAAGATCTGTGTGAGACGCTCGTTTTCCGTTCCCTGGAAAATGAGCTCGTGGAAATGCTCGTCCGTCTCCGCCATCTCCATCGCATTGCCACAGGTGATGGCGCGCTTAAACTTCTGCTGTGCCAGCGTCAACTCTTCCAGTGCCTCCTCGGACATTCGCTCGCACGCAAGCTCAATGGCAAGCTCTTCCAAAGAGCGGCGCACTTCCAGCACATCGCGCAGGCTCTTTGCGGAGATCTTCGCCACCTCCGCGCCCTTTCTGGGGATCATCAATACAAGTCCCTCAAGCTCCAGCTTTCGGATCGCCTCCCGGATCGGTGTGCGGCTCACTCCGAGCTTTTCCGCCAGCTGAATCTCCATCAAACGCTCTCCCGGAGCAAGCTCTCCCTTTAAGATCGCCTGGCGAAGCGTGTTAAACACCACGTCACGCAGAGGAAGATACTCGTTCATATTCACCTTAAAGTTATTCTCCATCATTTCTTTTTTCTACTCCTTGTATTAAAAAAGCTGGTCAAATGCACCTGCTTTGCAAGCCCCTTTCCTTCTCCAAAACGCAACGCCTCACAGGCTGCCTGCGCCGTTCTCGGATTGTCAAACAGCCCAAACACCGTTGGGCCGCTTCCGCTCATCATGGCTCCGAACGCGCCGTTTCTTCTCATAAACTCCTCGATCTGACCGATCACCGGATACTCGCCTGCCGTCACAAGCTCCAGCACATTTCCCATCTTACCGGCAACGCCATAGAGATCCTTTGCCCGGATGCAGTCGATCATTGCGTCAATATCCGGGTGCTGTTCCTTTGTGAGCGTGAGTGCGTCGAGCTTCTCGTAGACCGTTTTTGTGGAGACTGAGATCGCGGGCTTTGCGATCAAGACCTGGCACTGCGGCATGGGCGGAAGCTGTGAGAGCTTCTCTCCGATCCCCTCTGAGAGAGCCGTTCCGCGAAGCAGGCAGTAAGGCACATCGGCTCCCAGCTTCACGCCGCGAAGCATCAGCTGACGCGTTCCAAGTCCCAGTCCGAACATCTTGTTGACGCCGTAGAGCACCGCAGCGGCGTCCGTGCTTCCCCCCGCCATTCCGGCGGATACGGGAATAAACTTGCGAAGGCGGATGGAAACTCCTTCCTTCACCCCAAACTCGTCCAGCAGAAGTTTTGCCGCGCGGCAGGCAAGATTCTGCTCCCCGGTCGGCAGGTAGCGCAGATTCGTCTCCAGGCGCACCCCCGGCTCTTTGACGCGGTAAATGTCGATGCTGTCGTGAAGCCGAACCGTCTGCATGATCATCTTCACTTCATGATACCCGTCCGCTCTCCTTCCCAGCACGTCAAGTCCCAGATTGATCTTCCCATACGCCTTTAAGCGCAAATGTGTCATCATAACCGGCTCTCCTTTGTTTTTATAATACTGTATACAATGTAACGCATTTACAAAAAAAAAGCAACCCCCTATTTATCGGGAGCTGCTTAGCCATACTTAGTTTTCCTTGTCTTCGCCCTTTAAGCTGCGAATCGCTGCCTTGATGTCTTCCGGATCTTCCCCGTCATCGCCAAGAATCGGGCGAAGCGCGCCGTTCTCCTGTTCCTGCTCGTCCTTTGGCATATAATTCTTAAAGATCGCCGTGAAGAAATAGGAGTTCACGAACGCGATCAGCGGAAATCCAAACAGGAAGAACAAAAGCGAGATCTGCGGAATCATCCACAGGGAGAGCACGCCTGCCACGACCACCGCAACGTCTGCCACCAACATGGTGACGGTCATCGCCAGATGGCGGATGGACATGAAGAATGCGTTCAGCAAGGTGCGTTTGATCGGATTGTAAAAACGTGCCTGAAGCGCGAACACATACGTCAAGATCAACAGGTACACCAACATAAACGCGCCAAATATCGCCAATACGATCATCCGGGTCATCCCAGCCATCGCCATCTGTCCGCTCCGGAAGAACCAGAAATCAAATCCCAGCACACATCCCACGATCAGCATAATCAGCCAGATCACAGTCGCCTGCTTGAAGTTGTTCTTAAAAGAACGGAAGAAACAACGAATCGTCGAGCCGTCATCGTCTCTTGCGAGCTTGAGTGTCACATAATATACCGCCGTTGTGGATGCCCCAATCGTAAAGATCGGAAGCGAGCAGATGATCCAGAGAATGTTCAGCAGAACCAGATCGCCCAGCTTTCCAACAAATCTCCACACCGGATTGTCGTAGTTAAATAGTCCTTGCAGCATAACACGCCCTCTTCTTTCTTCAGTCGTTATCCACCATTATATCAAAGCGCAAAAAAAATGCAAAGGTTTCCAGACCTTTCCAGCCGTAAAAATATGACTTCATCAAAATTTCACATTCTATTTGGAGAGTTTTGTGATAAAATAAAAGCATCTGTTTTGATCAAAGGAGAAGGAACCATGTCATGGAAAGAAGAAGCTGCTTCTGAGAAAAAGAAATTAAAAAATATGAGTTTGGGCGATAAGCTCTGGTACATTTGGGAATACTATAAGCTTCATATGCTGGGAATCGTTCTCGCGATTGCCGCCATCTGGATCATCGCAGGCTCTCTCTACCGCCAGACGTTTGACACCAGACTCTCTATCGCCATCATCAACGACAAGTCCAGCGGATTCAGCACCACAGAATCATTTGAGGCGGACTTAAAATCATATCTGGACTTTGGCCCCAAGGATCTATTGGAGCTTGACACCGGGCTTACGGCTGACTTTGACGCCCCCGCAATGTCCGAGTACGACTACGCCTCCCTTGCAAAGATCAGCGCGCTCGTCGCCTCCAAATCGCTTGACGTGATGGTCTCGGACGAGAAGACGATCCGCCACTACGCCGAGCAAGGTGCATTTTCCGATCTGACCGAACTCTTGCCGACCGATCTTCTCGCAAAAGTCGAGGATCATCTGATCGAGATGCCGGTCGCTCAGGAAGAAGGTCAGACTCCCACTCCGGCTCCCGTCGCACTCTCCATCGAGGGGACGCGGATGTTTGACGGAACGGGAATCTCGGTAGACTCCCCCACCGTCGCCATTATGGGCAATTCTCTGCGTAAAGAAGACGCCGTTGCCCTGATCTCGTATTTGTTTGAGTAAACGTTTCGATCAAAGAAAATCCCATGCCTTCTGCAAATCTGCGGGAGGCATCATTTTTTTCCTCTATCACGGCGACAAGGCGCGTATCAAGCACCTCATGTGCATACGCTAAGATCTCTTCGCACGCTTCCCGCGCAAATCCCTGCCTGCGATACGGCAAAAAAATGCGGTATCCAAGCTCTAAAACGTTCTGTTTTGGGGCAAATGCTTCCGGCAGGTCAATCGGGCTTACCCCGGCAAGTCCGACCAGCGCGCCGCTTTCTCGTTCCTGCAACGCCCAGATTCCGTACTCCCGCAGCCGATACTGCCCCCGGATATACGCCTCGATCCCCTCTTTCAGACAAAAGATCTGCTCCTCTTTCGTCAATTCCTCTCCCGGAATCGCCCGCGCATCGTCCGCCGTCAATTCGCGAATCACAAGACGCTTCGTGCGCCCGATGATCCAGGGGAGATTTCGATGTCTCCGAAAGACCAGCTCAGCAAGCTCTTCATCCACATATTCCCAGCCCGGAACCACATACGGGGCAAGCCCGGCGGGAAGCGAGGTCTCCCCCGCCTCCACGCCGATCACAGCCTGGTGCATTTGCCCGGCAAGACGCAATACCTCGATCTCATCCGAGCAGATCACTTCACCAAAGCATTGCGGCATTTCCCCGATTCGGACTACAATCCGCCGCTCCATCCGCGATTAACGCTTCTGGGGCTCCGGATACTCCACGCCAAAGGTCTCAACGGTCATGGACTGGATGCGCTGAGTCTCCATGGGGCGATCGTTGTAATCGGTCTGCACGCAGGCAATCTTGTTTACAACGTCCATGCCCTCGGTCACTTTTCCGAACGCCGCATACTGTCCATCCAGGTGCGGAGAAGTCTCGTGCATGATGAAGAACTGAGAACCGGCGGAGTTGGGATCCATTGCGCGCGCCATGGACAGCACGCCTGGGGTGTGGCGCAGCTCGTTCTTAAAACCGTTGTAGGAGAACTCGCCCTTGATCTGGTAGCCGGGGCCGCCCATTCCGTTTCCGTTGGGGCATCCGCCCTGGATCATGAAGCCGCGGATGACTCTGTGGAAGATCAGACCATCGTAGTAGCCCTTCTTTACCAGGCTGATGAAGTTATTGACGGTGTTGGGGGCGATCTCCGGGTAGAGCTCCGCCTTCATCACGTCGCCATTTTCCATGGTAATTGTAACAACTGGATTCTGTGCCATTGTAACATTTCTCCTTATCTGTTTATTCTCTATGTACTATATCAGATGGAAGGGATTTTGTCCAATCCTGTTCGTCTGCTTGACGATTGCCACTTCTCTCGGCTATACTGTCGTTATATCGAAAGAAATGAGGTTTATACAATATGTGGCTTGCAGATCAGTGGAAAGACTATGAAGTGATCGACTGTTCACAGGGAGAAAAATTAGAACGCTGGGGGGACTATCTTCTGGTCAGACCCGATCCCCAGGTAATCTGGGACACTCCAAAGGAGTTAAAAGGCTGGAAACGCCCCAACGGACATTATCACAGAAGCAGTAAGGGCGGCGGCGAGTGGGAGTTTTTTGACCTTCCCCAGCAGTGGTCCATCAACTACAAGGGATTGACGTTCCAGTTAAAACCCTTCAGCTTTAAACACACCGGTTTGTTCCCGGAGCAGGCAGCCAACTGGGACTGGTTTGGCGCGAAGATTCGCCAGGCGGGCAGACCGATCAAGGTCTTGAACCTTTTTGCCTACACGGGCGGCGCGACACTTGCAGCAGCGCAGGCAGGTGCTTCTGTAACGCACGTTGACGCCTCCAAGGGCATGGTTGGATGGGCAAAGGAAAATGCTGCCGCATCCGGTCTCTCCGACAAGCCGATCCGCTGGATCGTGGACGACTGCGTCAAATTTGTTGAGCGTGAGATCCGCCGCGGCAACCACTACGACGCCATCATCATGGATCCACCGTCCTACGGCAGAGGTCCCAAGGGAGAGATCTGGAAGATTGAGGATTCCATTCACTCCCTCGTTCGCCTGTGCGCGCAGCTCCTCTCCGATGAGCCGCTCTTTTTCCTCATCAACTCCTACACCACAGGACTCGCTCCTGCGGTTTTAAGCTACCTGATCGGTGTGGAGATTCAGGCAAAGCGCGGCGGACGCGTGGACTCTCAAGAGATCGGTCTTCCCGTGACCCGCACAAAGCTTGTTCTGCCCTGCGGTGCTTCCGGTCGCTGGGAGGCGTAACTTAGGCAAGGAGCTTTTCTACGTCGAGAAGCCCCCATCCCTGTTGATTGCGGGGAAGCCCAAGGTCTACCGCCCGCTCCATCAAGCGCAATTTCACATCTTTGTTCGTCATCCAGGGGAATCGCTCCAGAAGAAGGGCGATCGCCCCGCTGACGAGCGGCGTGGACATACTCGTTCCGCTCTTAATCATGTAGCGGGCAGGCTGGTTGCAGCAGCTCTTAATGCCGCAGCCCGGCGCAACAATATCCGGCTTGCACACGCAGGCAAGCGTCGGACCTCTGCCGGAGTAATCCACCATGCGTTTTCCCAGTACATCGACTTCTTTGTAGTCGTCCGAACAACCCACGGTAATCACCTTTCGGCTGATTCCGGGCGTCGTGATCGTCATTGGTCCCGGCCCGTGGTTTCCCGCCGCCACGACAACCACCAACCCGTCGTCCCAGGCAGCGTCCACGCTGCGTACCAGAATCGAGTTCTCCGTCATGTCTTTTTTGGAAAGTGATCCCACGGAAATGTTGACAATGCGAATGTTGTACTCCACGCAGTGGCGGCGAATCCAGGAAAGCCCCGCCACCACGTCCGAGGCAAAGCCATTTCCCTTCTCGTCAAGTACTTTCACACCGATCAGATCGCATTCCGGCGCGACGCCGCGGTAAAGCCCGTTTGAGGAAATGCCGCTTCCGCCAATCATCGCCGCAATATGCGTCCCGTGCCCGTTGTCATCGTAAGCAGATAATCTATGATGAACCGAATCGTGAAATCCCGCGATTCGAGAGTCAAAGTCCGCGTGCGGATAAAGCCCCGTATCCAGCACCGCCACCCCGATTCCCTTCCCGGTAATCCCCCACTCATAAACCGAATCACAGTGAATGTCCTTCCTTGCCTGATTCACATCCGGGTTTCTCCTGCTTTTTCTATTAGAATATGACTGTGCGTGGAATGATGCGAGTGAATCCGGGGCAAATTTTTTTGACTTCGGAGGAATCCTATTGTATGATTGATTTCAAAGAAGAGTTCTATATCTTTTCCCGTAGCGCGATGTTTTTGATTCCAATCAGAAAGGATCTGAAAAAATGATGTACCCGTACTTAACGCTGAATGATGACACAGAGATTACACATTCTGAAATGTTGTCAGATGGTCGTGTAAAAGTTTATATCGAAACACCTGATGAGAAAGGTGGCTTTCATAACGCTACCTGCTTCCTTCCAGATTATACCTGGGAGAATGTTTCTGGTTACTCGGAAGCAGAAATGCAATTTTTCAAAGATCTCATCCGTAAAAATGCTCACTTGATCCTTGAATTGTCGCAAGAAGGAGGAATCCTGAATGCCGCAAATTTTTAGAATCGGTTCTTATACCGTCTACTTCTGGTCAAATGAAGGAATGCCATTAGAACCGATTCATGTGCACATAGCAGAAGGGAAAGCATCTGCTAATGCAACAAAAATCTGGATCACATCCGCCGGAAACGCATTGCTATGCAATAATAATTCTCAAATTCCACCCCGTATTCTTCGTGGAATGATAAGAATGGTTGAAGCCAACAGCGACACAATTATTGAACGATGGCTGGAGCAATTCAACGAAATCCGTTATTTATGTTGATTCCTATTACGTTTCCGAAACGGACCGTCCATTCGCTTTCCCCAGCTCTTCCCCCCACTCGATTATTAAGAATTTCTTAATAATCTATTCAAGGAACATTCAAACATTTCAGAATGCCCCGTGATATACTGTAACTATAATAAATGCACGAAATAATTATCCTTCAACCCTTTTTGAAAATCCGAAAATCCTAAGAATCAGCTCCGTGCCGCGCCGGTACGGAGCTTTTTCTGAGCATTTTTCCTAAATCGGATTCGGAAACTGGGCAAGGCGTTCTTTTAAGCGGGCAAAATCTCCGTCCTCATAGCAATATCCGTCCATCCCCGTCTCCTGCGCGCCCTCAATATTCTGGGGCAGATCGTCAATAAAGAAACATTCCTGCGGGTTCAGATGAAACCGCTCATAAAAGTGGTGATACATCTCCTTTTGCGGCTTCATGCACTTGACCTCTGCCGAAAACAGCACGCCGTCAAAGCACTCAATCGCAGGAATCACCTCTTTGTAGCACTCCAGCAGGCGAAGCGACGCGTTCGAGCAGATATAGACGCCGAATCCGCGCGCCTTTAACTCCCTCACAAGCTCCCCCATCTTGGCTCTTGGCGTCATGTTGTACTCATGCCAATGCGCCAGGCACTCTGCGGCAGCCCGTTTTTCCTCCACACTCTCCAGACGCGCCTGCATTTTCGCCAAAGCGCGCTCCTCACTGATCACGCCCATGTCCAGCATGATCCACTCCGGAGAGATAAAAACACTCGTGCAAACCGCCTTCTTTGCCGCCTCGTCCGCGATAAAATGGTCGCAGACCGGCCATTCGCTGTAATCGAGCAGCACCTTTCCCATGTCAAATACAATGTTCTTAATCATATTTCTTCTCCTATTTATTTACAGATACTCGTCCCGGTTGCAGATTTTCAGGTTTTCAAGCACCTTTCGGATCTCACCCGCGTGATCCTTTGCACAGATCAGCGTCGCATCCGGCGTATCCACCACAATCATATCTTCCAACCCAACGGTCGCAATCAGCTTTTGATCGCCCTGAATGATGCAGTCGCGCGTATTTACCGTAATGATGTTGCCATTTACCACATTTCCAAACTCATTGCTCTTCTTGATCCGCTGCACTGCAAGCCACGATCCCACATCGTCCCAGCCAAACGTGCCCGGAAGAATGTAGATGTTTCGCGCCTTCTCCATGATCCCGTAATCAATGGACTGCGAGGCAAATGCTGCAAACTCTTTTGCGAGAACCTGCTCCTCCTCCGGCGTCTGAATTGCATCGCGAATCCGAAGCAATCCTTCATACGTCTGCGGCATCAGCCGTTCCATGTTCTTTAAGATCGAGGAAACCTTCCATATAAACATTCCGCTGTTCCACAGATACTCCTCCGTCGCCAGGTACTCCTTTGCCACCTCAAGACTCGGTTTCTCCACAAAACGGTCTACCTTGTAGGCGCGCCCTTCCATCTCATGTGGATTAAACTTGATGTAGCCATACCCCGTCTCCGGATAGTCCGGCGCGATTCCGACCGTCACCAGATTCTCCCCCTTTTCTGCCACCTCCCGCGCGTCCTGAAGCGTGGCAAGAAACATCCGGTTAAACTTAATCAGGTGATCGGACGGCAAAACAAACATCAATGCGTCCCCGTACCGCTTTGCAATGTGCATCGCGCCAAGCCCGATACACGGCGCGGTGTTTCGCCCAACCGGCTCGCACAGAACATTTTCCTCAGGAAGTCCCGGAAGCTGCTCCAGCACCAGATTCCGATAATCTTTGTTCGTGGAAATGTAAATATCTTCCAATTTGACCATGGGCAGAATGCGGTCCACCGTCAGCTGAATCATCGTTTTCCCGTCATCGGTCAGCGATAAAAACTGTTTCGGAAGATTTCTGCGGCTCTTTGGCCAAAACCGCTCTCCTCTGCCCCCTGCCATAATCAATGCTGTCGTGTTCATGATCCGAAACCTCCCTTGTACTGATGCACTCCATTATATCAGCCCGCCATGCCCTTCTCAACAATTATTTGACATTTTCCCCCTGAAATACTACACTGATCGTAATACTTACACAAGAATCGAGGAATGCCATGTCAACTTCCAAAAAAGCCCTGCTCGTCACAACCGTCAGTGGATTTGTGCCGCAATTTGAGATGAATCACGTCCGCCTGCTCCAGTCCATGGGCTACGAGGTGCACTACGCCGCAAACTTTCACACCCCTTCCTACGGCGACGACAACAGCCGCCTCGATGGAACCGGAATCATTTGCCACCAGATTGACTTTGTGCGAAGCCCGTTTCGCCCGGAAAATGTCCGCGTGTTTCTCCAGCTCACGCGCCTGATGCGCGAGATTTCCTTTGACCTCGTTCACTGCCACACGCCAATGGGAGGCGTGATGGCGCGTCTTGCCGCCCGTACCACAAAAACCGCCCCCGTGATCTACACCGCGCACGGATTTCACTTTTTTGACGGTGCGCCGCTTGTCAACTGGCTGTGCTACTATCCCATGGAGCTTTTGCTCTCTTATCTCACCGACCAGCAAATTTGCATCAATCGGGAAGATTACGAGCGCGCAAAAGCAAAGTTTCGCGCCAAATACACGGACTACATTCCCGGAGTCGGAATTGATCTCTCCCGTATCCGCGCCTTTGATGCGATCGACCCGATAAAGAAACGTCAGGAACTCGCGCTCCCAACCGACAAGTTTCTCGTGCTCTCCTCCGGTGAGCTGATTCCAAGAAAGAACCACGAGACGGCTCTTCGCGCAGTCGCCGGGGTCAAGGATGCAATTCCAAACCTCCACTATGTGATCTGCGGTCACGGGGCACTCGACTCTAAGTTAAAAGCCCTGGCAGACGAGCTTCACATCAGCGACCGTGTCACCTTTCTCGGCTACCGCACCGATATGCTTGAGATCTACCGCGCCGCCGATCTCTTCCTCTTTCCGTCCTATCAGGAAGGGCTTCCCATGGCTCTGCTTGAGGCGATGGCGAGCGGTCTTGCCGTAATCTGCTCCGATATTCGCGGAAGCCACGACTTGATGGAGCCGATCAAGACCGATGGAGCTCTCACGCTGTGCAAGGGCGGAATCTTAATCGACAAGGCCGACCACATCGCGGCGTATGAGAAGGCACTCCGGCTGCTTGCCACACACCCCGAAGAGCTTTGTAAGATGGGGCAGGCAAATGCACTCCGCGCCGAATCTTTCACCTGCGAAACGGTGACACAGATCATGGAGAAAATCTACCGGCGTATCGAACAGCTCTGATTTTTCACAATTTTGCCACAAATTTTCGCTTGTATCCGGTGAAACGCTGCTTTATAATAGAGGCTGTATTTGCAAAAGAAGTCACGAAATGAGGTTACAAATGAAGCGTTTTTCTGAAATACAGGCGTTACTGCGCGCAAAAAAGGACGTGATTCTCACAGTCGCCGCCATCCTTGTAAAGCTCGGAATCGGCATTGGGCTCTGGATTCTCTTTTCTCAGAATTTGGAATCCGGCAACTGGGGCGTCTCTCCAAGCGAGGGCTATCTTCCGCCTTCCACCCCATCGCGCGTATCCCTGTTACTTTTTGCCGCAACTTTAATCTGGGTACTCGCGCCGCTCCTAATTCGCCGGTTTCCGGCTCCCGCACGTTCCATCCGGGCTGTCGTTCTCGTCGTCTCTCCGATGGCTCTTCTCCTCATCACGGAGCTGAGCTGGAACCCGTATTTTTTCGATATGGAGTTCTTCAATTCCCTGATCAACCTTGGCGTGTTCGCCTTTCTTGAACTCGTCTTCTTTGGTCTGATGGGGCGTTTTGGCATGGTCATTCTCTATTACCTTGCCTGGATCGCGGGAACTGCCAACTACTTTGTCCTGGAGTTTCGCAGCCAACCGATCATCGCGACCGACCTTTTGTCCGCGAAAACTGCCTCAAACGTCGCCAGTGCCTACGAATATCACCTGACAAGCGGCGGCGTATTGGCATTTTTGCTCGCCTACCTGATGATGGTTCTCGTGTTGATTCCGGTTCCCAGAAATCCCCATCAGACACACGCGCGAAAAAAGCTGGTGCTCTCCCACGCAGTCTGCGTGCTTCTTGGCGCGGTCGGGCTTGGCGGTTGGATCGCAACCTCGGATTTTAGCACCAAGTACCACCTGTCCGTGGATTTCTGGCATCAGACTTCCACCTACCACGAAGCCGGTTTCGTCCCCGCATTTATCACTTATCTTCAGAAAATGCGAGTCGAAAAGCCCGAAGGCTACTCACTGGAAGCCGTCAATAGCCTCTTAGAAGATTACCAACCGGAAGAAACACAGCTTACGCCGATTGCGGCAGCTGCCCCGATGCAGACCGAGAGCGTATCGGATGAAGAAATAGCCTCTAAAAAGCCCACCATCATCGCAATCATGAACGAGACGTTCAGCGACCTGAGCGTTGTCGGACCGCTCACCTGCACGCAGGATCATCTGGCATTTTTCCACTCCTTAAAAGATGACCCGCAGACGTTGGAGTATGGTTGGAACTACGTCTCCACGCTCGGCGGCGGCACATCGACCACGGAGTTTGAGTTTTTGACCGGAAATTCCATCTCCAACACAAACGGCATCAATCCCTACGCGGATTTCCAGTTTTCCAATGTGCCAAACCTTGCCCGCCAGCTCAAAAACCAGGGCTACCATACCATCGCACTTCACCCGGAGACGGCTTCCAACTGGCGGAGAAGCAGCGTCTATCCGGCGATGGGATTTGACGAGTTTCTCTCGACAAGCTACGGGGATTTTGCAGACGCCGAGCGGTACGTCTTTGACCGCGTCTCTGACCAGGGCGACTACGAGGAATTGATCCGCGTCTACGAGAAGCAGGACGGGCCGTCCTTCCTCTTTAATGTGACCTTGCAAAACCACGGCGGTTACGACATCAACGCCGTTCCGGAAGGCGACCGGGTTGCCGTGGACGAGCAATACGCAATGTACACCGATTTTCAGGCGTACCAATCCCTGATTCACCGCTCCGACCAGGCTCTCCAATACCTGATCGACTATTTCCGAA
>Cebus_capucinus_imitator_PRJNA485217_SSR047__coassemble_1003_pt1 | contig 50549 bp, 37 predicted proteins | sample Cebus_capucinus_imitator_PRJNA485217_SSR047__metabat2_high_PE_002 | metagenome-assembled genome bin Cebus_capucinus_imitator_PRJNA485217_SSR047 | reverse complement strand
GGAGGACCGGTGGAACCGGAACTTACGGTGAGCGACATCAGCTTCTACACCGGTGAGAACCTCATCACACAGGCAGATTACCGGGTGATGTTTGAGAACAACGTAGCACCGGGAACGGCGACTGCGGTCATCGAGGCGACAGCAGAGGGAAATTACAGAGGCAAACTATTGACAACATTTGTGATTCAGAGAAAGAGAAGCAGCGACGGTGGCGGCAGTAGTTCTTCTACGACCACGCCGAGGACGACACGCCCCGCGAATGTGGACGGAACGTGGCAGGCACAGGCAGACGGAACGTGGAGATTTTTTAAGACGCTTACCGGAAAATGGGCGGCGAGCGAGTGGATCTGGGTCAATGACAGACGATACTACTTCGCGGAGAACGGTCAGATGTACACGGGATGGCTCTTCCAGAACGGAAATTGGTATTATCTGGAAGAAAATGCCGGAGGTCAGCAGGGCGCGATGCACACGGGATGGTTCCAGGATCCGAACGACCATTATTGGTACTATCTGGACACGAAGACGGGCTGGATGCGTACCGGATGGCTGTGGCTGGAAGGAAAGGTGTACTACCTGACGGAACAGCCGAACGCGATTGCCGGATGGAGACTTGACCCGGATGCGGGCAAGTGGATCTTTGGCAACCAGTCTTCAAGACCGCTCGGTTCGTGGAAAGAGGAGTAAGTTTTTGGCGCGCGGGTGCATATGATAGAGAAAACGAGATGTCAGGAGTCTGTTATGGAATACCTGAAAAGTTTCTATCCGCCTGGCGTGAAGCGGATTCAGCAATACGTCTCACAGGCCTGCGACCGGATGCAATATAAGAACAGCCCGATCTTTGACGAGTTTCCCGACCGCATCACGATTGATCGGATGTGCGATTCCATCTGCGACACGGTGGTGGAGAGCGAAGGAGTCGCACGGATTCAAAGTCTGTGGAATGTGGACGAGAGCGAGCGGGCGGCGGCTTTGGAAGCCGAGGAACAGTCCATGAGAAGAGAGTGCAAACAGATCGAAGAAAAAGAAGTGAAGATGGCTGGATTTGGGGGCAGGGGAACACCGCCGCCTCCAGGAAGACCTGGTTTTGGAGGGCCGGGGATGCCGCCGCCCCCGCCGGGACGACCTGAATTCGGAGGGCCGGGAATGCCTCCACCTCCGCCGGGAAGACCTGGACTTGGTGGGCCGGGAATGCCTCCACCCCCGCCGGGAAGACCTGGACTTGGTGGGCCGGGAATGCCTCCACCCCCGCCGGGAAGACCTGGACTTGGTGGGCCGGGAATGCCGCCGCCCCCGCCGGGAAGACCTGGTTTCGGAGGACCGGGGATGCCGCCGCCATCTCCACCTGGCGCCCCAGGATCGGTGCGTCCCCCACAGCCCGGTTTTGGAGAACCCGGACGCCCAGTACCTCCCCCGCCGTCACCTCGCCCGAACGGGCGGCCGTCGTGGCTTAGGGATATGGTGCAGGTGCTGCTCTTAAACGAGATCTTCCAGCGCAGATGCGCGGCAGGAATCTGCATGAACTAAAAGCAAGCAAAAATACACCCCTGAAATTGCAATGACGCAACTTCGGGGGTGCTTTTGATTTCATTGGAATGGTGTCGCTATGGCGACCCGTCGCAGGCGGAGAATCCTGTGAGCAGGATTCTATTTTGACTAACTACTCGTGATTTTTGCTCTTCTGGTACGCGCTCGGCATCCAAGGATGCGTCGCCTCTACCTGATGGTTGTAGGTTTCGAGATTCCGCATCTGCTCCACGATATGTGCCATATCCATGCGTTTTACCATCTCGCAGATCACGCTCTCGCCCTCAGCGGCAAGCTCTTCGCGCGCCGCCTCGTTCGGGATTGCGGTGGTGGGCATATGGTCGGTCTGCGCGCCAAAGCAGTAGCCGATTGCCGCGCTCTGGTAGGCAAGTCCGAAGATGTCATTGAACGGCTCGCAGGTTTGCGGCTTTTTCTCAGCAAATTCCGTGGTCAGAGGAATATCCGAGAGCCGCCCCATCATCTTGTACGCGCCGACAGTGATCGCGTGGAAGGTGTCGATACTCTTGAAGAGATCCATACAGCCCTTGCTCATCTGCATGGACAGATCAATATAGAGGATCGGAACGCCCGTCTCGTCGAAGAAATCACGAACCATCGGGCTGCACGTCATGTGCGCGGGGCCGTGGAAGCTGATGTAGATCTGACGCTTGAAGCCCTGACGCAGCAGGCTGTGGGCGATGGCGGACAGGTAGTCGATTCCCTGTCGGATGCTCACCTGAACCGTGCCGCGCCCGGAAGCCGTTGCCCCGGCGTAAAAGTAGGGAAGCCCGGTGAGTACAAGACCGTCGCACGCCTCAGCCATCTTGAGTGCGTAAGCCTCGCTGATGACCGTCTCGGAGTCGAGCGGGAAGCCGCCGTGCATCTCCACGGTTCCGGTCGGAACGATGATAATATCATTTCTCTGCAAATATTCTTCCACTTCGCTGTTGAGCATTTTCGGAAGAAGTCGTGTTCTCATTTCCATAATTTTCCTCCTATCCAACATTTTTAGTGAGCAATCTTTTCCTCACTGTTCTTAAACTTGCTGATCTGCGCGTGAAGCTGCGGTGTGATATTCCATACAAAGCGGAATGCGATGTAGGAGCCGATCAGGAAAATGGCGGGAACCAGAACGCACAGAGCCTTGATGCCGACGATGGTTGCAGGAGCCTGAGCAGTCGCACCTGCCCGATAGCCGATCCAGCCAAGAGCCAGAACTGCCGCGGAGTTTCCGACGGTCTGACCGATACGTCTGGAGAGGTTGAATGTTCCGTAGATTGAGCCCTCGGTGCGCTTTCCAGTCACCATCTCGTTGTAGTCGATTGCCTCTGCCACCATGCCCCACTGGAAGCTGATGGAAATGCCTGCGATACTGGAAGCAAGCGTAGACCATACCAAGTGAACGGCTGCTGGAACATTGGTAAGCATATGCGCCGCGAACAGTCCCACATACAGCCCACATCCAAGCAGCAGCGCACGGCGGATAATCTTTTCCAGGCTGCACCGCTCTGCCAGCTTTGGTGTGATGACGAGTGCAACAACGCTAAGCGGCATACTGAGCGCGCTGGAAAGACTCATGATGCCGATATTTCCCAGAACATCCGCGTACATATACGTTCCAAGCGTTGCGGATACATATTGCTGACAGCAGATGCACACGCCGTGGATGCAAAGTGCAAGGAATGCACGGTTTTTGCGAAATACCTGGAAAATGTCAGTGACCTTTGCCTGCTGCGGTTCTTCGTGTGAAGCAGCTGTGCTTACAAAGCGTTCCTCTGTCCACAGATAGTGAATCATACAGAATACAAAGCCGATGGCAGCACATATGACAGAACCAAGAGAGAATGCTTTTGAGGTATCTCCGTACTTTGCCAGAAGCTGAGGCAGAATCATCGTTGGAATCATATTTCCGACGATTGCGCCGAAACCGCGCATTGCGGATAAGGATGCACGCTCCGCATCGTTCTCAGCCATAGCAGAAAGCATGGAACCCATCGGGATGTTAAACATCGTATAGGAACCTTCGTAGAGAATTTTACAGAAAAACAGCACAACTAACATTGCTGTTCCCTCAAAGAACGTCGGAACCGTCCAGAATACGATGGACGTGATTGCAAGCAGCGGTGTGGCGCGCAGTAACCACGGGCGGAACTTGCCGCGCGCGTTCTTGTTTCTGGAGTAAAGTTTGTCCATCAACGCGCCCATCATCGGGTCGTTTACCGCGTCCCAGACGTTCCAGACCAGAAGCAAGGTCGCAAGAATGATGGTGTTGACGTGAAGCACATTGGTGTAGTAGCGCGTGACCATTGCCCCCATCAGCGCGAATGTCATACATCCGCCGAGATCTCCGCACGCATAACCAATACGATGCTTCCAGGATAAATTGTTTTTCGTTTTGGCTGCCATAGCCAGTCCCCCTCTTTTGTGTTGCCGAGCCGCCAAATCCGGCGACAATGACTTGTTGACCTTATTGTACGGGATTGGAATTACAAATTACATTGTAAATATTAGAAAAAAGATTGGAAATCCATCAATTTAAATGGTATTATTGGATATAATAGCAAAAAAGAAGGGTGAAAAATTATGAAAATTCACGAGATGAATCGCCTCTTGGTGCGCGAGACGGGGACGCCATTGAATCGCTTGACGACTGAGGAAAAACATCGGGCAATGCTGAAACTTGGATTTGACCCAAAACATTTCTATCAGGAATTGGAGATGAGCTCGCCCTATGTGGACACGCACGAAGATTCCAGCCAGAACATTGAGCGGATCGCATTGCACAGCCACACGTTCTGGGAGATTCTCTACATCCGTTCCGGAAGTTTGCAATACCTGATTGGGACGAAACGCTACCACATCCAGCGCGGAGACATCTTGATCCTTCCGCCGGGACTGAGCCATCAGCCACTGATTACGCAAAATCTGGTAGAACCGTATTGCCGCTTTGTGCTTTGGATCAACGCGGACTTTTTTGCGCGGCTGCAAGAGGCATTTCCCCAGATTGACCTTGGTGGAAAATCACTGCTTCGCACGGCGGGAAACCGCTGGGAATCGCTGAGCACGCTCTTTTATCGCGGGGTAGAGGTGGCAAAGAGCGAGTCGCCACTTTGGGAGGCGGAGTGCACCGCCAACTCGGTGAAGATTCTCATCGCGCTCGTTCGCGCCTTCTCGGAGCAGGGAAACCTCGATCCATTGCCGGAAACGCAAGAATTGATCGACGAAATGATCCTTTACATTGAAAATCACTTGAATGAGAAACTTTCCTTAAAAAAGACGGCGCGCCGCTTCTTAATCAGCGAGAGCAGTGTCAGCCAGATCTTTCGCCAGAAGTTAAACGTCAGCTTCTACCGTTTTGTGACGCGGCGCAGGCTGGTGGCGGCAAAGAACTTGATTCTTGGCGGGGAGTCGTTAGAGCGCGCTGCAGGGCAGGTGGGATTTTCGGATTACTCGGCGTTTTGGAGAGCGTTTCGCCAGGAGTACGGAATCTCCCCCTCGCAGTTTCGGGCGCATTTTCGCGGGGAGGCGTGAGTCTTTCGGAAATTTTTCGTTGTAGTTTTGGGGGAAGTTGTATAGAATAGGGAGGTAACGTTGAAATTAAGATTTAGTAAGGTTTAGTTAGGAAAGTTTTATGAAATCAATGATGAAAAAAGTCGGGATGCTGGCAGTGGTACTCTTGCTGGCGGTGGCAGGCGTTTACTTTGCCACGACGAGAAATACGACAGAGAACGAGAGTGTGATCTACACGGCGATCACTGAGCCGACGCTTCCCGTGGCGTTTGCAAAGGTGAACGACACAGATGTGAACGAGATGCACGGATACCTTGTGGATATGGGAAATGCGGGGACCCAGTCCACGACGCCGCTTCCAGAGGATCGCAATCTGGCAATCCATGTAAAAACGTATGGCAACACGGTCACGGGTGTGAGTTATGAGATCCGAAACTTGACGCTCGACCGGTTGGTGGAGCAGACAAAGTTGGAAAATTGGGATAATCTGGAAGATGGGATTCAGGCAAATCTTCCGATTCAGAACTTGATTGCGCGGGATGAGCCGTATCTGCTCACCATTTTCCTCGACACGGAGGAACGGCAGATTCGATACTACACAAAGATTGTGTGGCCGCAGGATCAATACGCGCAGGAGATGCTTGCTCTGGCAGAAGAATTTTCCAGAAAATCCACAAACTATACGGACGGGCAGGATCTGACTTCCTATCTGGAGACGAGTGCGACGGAGGACAACAGCAATCTTGCGAAAGTGACGATCCGCACGAGTTTCGCGCACCTGACCTGGGACGGGCTGGATGTGCAGATACAGAAAGACCCGGTCGTGACGTTTCGCGAGCTGGACGGGCGGATGGGGCAGCTCTCCTCGTTCTACACGGTGTCGGTGACAGACCGCTCCGGCAAGACGCACACCATGGACGTTCAGGACAATTACGCGATGCGCTGGAACGAACAGCGAATCTACTTGATGGATTACGAGCGCAGGACGAACGAGCAATTTACTGGCGCGTCGAACGCATTTTCCTCAAAACGCATCGTCCTCGGCGTGACAGGCGAGGAGCAGATCGCGGCGACAAAGAGCCCTTCCAAAAATTTTCTGGTTTTTCAGACGGGAAGAGAGCTGTGGAGCTACGACCAGTCCAAGGCAGAGCTGGTTCGCATCTTCTCGTTTCTAAGCGGCGGAGAAAATGAGGACGACCGCAACCGATACGCGGAACACAGCGTGCGTACCTTGAGCGTGGACGATTCGGGAAATGTCACCTTTCTTGTCTACGGCTACATGAACCGCGGACCACACGAAGGACTTTGCGGCGTGTCTCTGTGTAGGTTCAATGCGGAAGATACCTCGATTGCAGAAGAGTTTTTCCTTCCGGCGGCGCGTTCGCCCTTAAAGGTGATGGAGGATGTGGAGAGTCTCTCCTACATCAGCTCGACCGGGGTGGTCTACCTCCTTCTTGACGGAAATGTCTATGCCGTGGACACGACCGCAAAGACCTCAAACGTTGTCGCGCAGGGACTCACGCAGGGAAGTTACGGCGTGAGCGCGGACGGAAGCATTCTCGCGTGGCAGGATGGGGGCGATCCCAAGGGCGCGTCCGTGCTCCATGTGATGAATTTCTCGACCGGAGTGGGGCAGGACATTACGGGAAATGATGGCGACTATGTGCGTGTGCTCGGCTTTGTGGGCACGGATCTGGTTTACGGTTTGGCGAACACGCAGGACGTCTGGGCAGTCAACGGACGGGTGCGGGAGTATCCAATGTATGCAATGTACATCATCAGCCCGGATCAGCAGATCGAGACGCAGTATGAGAAGAGCGGCGTCTACCTCTCCGACGTGGTGGTGGGAGACGGGCGCATCCATATGAGCCAGCTTGCTAAGACCGGGGAACAGAGCTACACGTTCCAGAACAAGGACACGATTGTGTGCAACGAGAAGTTTGGGGAAGACCCGATGGAGTACATCGGATCGCTTAATTCCCAGGATTTGGGAAAGGTCTACTTTGTTCGGACGGATCAGGATCTGACGGGTGTGCGGGCAAAGCGCAAGGTTCCGGAGACATTTTCCTACGAACCACAGGAAAATGTACAGACGGTTGCAGCTGGCGCGGCGGACGGGGAGTTGAACTTTTCTGCCTACGCGCTCGGAGCGTATCTCGGCTCGTCAAAGAGTTTTACGGAGGCGGTATCGCTTGCCTACGACCACATGGGCGTGGTGACGGATCAGAACGGAAGGCTTGTCTGGGATCGCATCAACCGAAAAACGTCAGTGAACATCAAGGAACCGGCGACAAAGGCGGCAAGTCTTACGGCGGCACTTGCGGACTTTTCGGAGAATCAGATTCTCGCGGACGGAATGTTGATGGTGGATGCAAGAGGCTGTACGCTCAATCAGGTTCTCTACTTTATTGACAAGGGCGTTCCGGTTGCGGCGTATGTAGAAGGCGGCAGCTATGTATTGCTTGTCGGCTACGACCAATACAATGTGACGCTGTACAATCCGCAGACCCAGGAAACGTGGAAGATGGGTCTTGGAGACGGCGCGGTTTACTTTGAAAACCTGCAAAATGACTTTGTTTGCGGCAGGTATTGAATAAGAAGCGATTCTTGTGCTATAATGCAAAGATGTAAACAGAATGTGAATAAGACTGGAATTGCGAACCGCCGCAGGTGAGAGCCCTGCGCGCAGGATTTTTGAGATAAACCGGAGGAAAAGATGGAACAATATATTATAAAGGGCGGGAATCCGCTGGTGGGAGACGTGACCATAGGCGGGGCAAAGAATGCTGCCCTGGGAATCCTGGCGGCGTCGATTATGACGGACGAGGACGTCTGCATTGACAATCTCCCGGACGTTCGGGACATCAACGTGCTGCTGGAAGCCATCGAGGAGATCGGAGCAAAGGTGGAGCGGATTGACCGCCACTCGGTTCGGATCAATGGAAAAAATATCCATGAAGTTGCGGTGGATGACGAGTACATCCGCAGAATCCGCGCTTCCTACTACTTTATCGGAGCACTTTTGGGCAAATACAAGAGTGCGCAGGTTCCGCTGCCCGGCGGCTGCAACATCGGAAGCCGCCCGATTGACCAGCATTTGAAGGGATTTCGCGCGCTGGGCGCGGAGGTCAAGATCGAGTTTGGCGCGGTTGTGGCGCACGCGATTGACCTGGTTGCCGCCCACATTTATCTCGACGTGGTTTCTGTCGGCGCGACGATCAATATTATGATGGCGGCTTCCCTGGCAGAGGGACAGACGATCATCGAGAATGCCGCAAAGGAGCCGCACGTCGTTGACGTGGCGAACTTCTTAAACAGCATGGGAGCCAACATCAAGGGCGCGGGAACGGACACGATCCGCATCCGCGGCGTGAATAAGCTGCACGGAACGGAGTATTCCATCATCCCCGACCAGATCGAGGCAGGCACGTTTATGTGCGCCGCCGCCGCAACGCGCGGGGACGTGATGGTAAAAAATGTAATTCCCAAGCACTTGGAGGCAATCACCGCAAAGTTGACGGAGATCGGCTGTGAGGTGATTGAGTTTGACGACGAGGTTCGCGTGGTTGGAAAGCCTTTGCAGCGTCACACGGACATCAAGACGCTTCCCTATCCCGGTTTCCCAACGGATATGCAGCCGCAGATGACGGTGGTTTTGGCTCTGGCAAAGGGCACGAGCATGGTGACGGAGAGTATTTTCGAGAACCGCTTCAAATATGTGGATGAGCTGGCGCGTATGGGTTCAAGCATCAAAGTTGAGGGAAATGTCGCTGTGATCGACGGCGTGGAAGGATTCCGCGGCGCGCAGGTGAATGCACCTGATCTTCGCGCGGGCGCGGCACTTGTGATCGCAGGACTTGCCGGAGAAGGATACACGATCGTGGACGAGATCGGCTACATCCAGAGAGGCTACGAGTGCTTTGAGGAGAAGCTGCGCGGTCTGGGAGCAATGATCGAGAGAGTGGACTCGGAGCGGGAAGTGCAAAAGTTTAAGCTCAAAGTGGGCTGAAACAAAAATTGAGAAAATTTCCTGTTGACATATATATGAAGATGAATTAAGATATGCTGGTGCTACAATCAAATAGTTCGTTTTATCCCTTATTCAGAGTGATGGAGGTACAAAGGACCTGTGAAGTCACGGCAACCCCGGTTGCGCGCAGCGTGCTGTGCAAAAGGATCGGAAGGTGCCAACCTGAGCGAGGAGCAAGCCTTACGGCGCGCTTGATCGAGCAATAAGAGGATTTGAAGAATGTCATTCAAGTCCGCTTATGAAAGCGGACTTTTTGTTTGTGCGATTGCGGGAAGATGCGTTTTGACCCGCGCAGGAAACAAAGATACACTTACATTTACCAGAAAAAGGAGAATACCATGGAGAGAAGATTATTTACCTCTGAGTCCGTGACCGAGGGACATCCCGACAAAGTCTGCGACGCGATTTCTGACAGTATTTTAGATGCGCTTTTGGCGCAGGACCCGATGAGCCGTGTGGCTTGTGAGACGACCACCACGACCGGAATGGTGATGGTAATGGGAGAGATCACTTCCAAGGCAAACATCGACATCCAGAAGATCGTTCGCGACACCGTTCTTGAGATCGGCTACGACAATGCCGCTTACGGCTTTGACGGCAACACCTGTGCCGTTCTGACCGTTCTTGACAAGCAGTCCACCGACATTGCGATGGGCGTTGACAAGGCACTGGAGGCAAAGGAGTCTGATATGACCGACGATGAGCTCAATGCCATCGGCGCGGGCGACCAGGGAATGATGTTCGGATATGCGAGCAACGAGACTGAGGAGCTGATGCCTTACCCGATCGCTCTGGCACACAAGCTGGCAAGACGTCTGACTGAGGTGAGAAAGAACGGAACCTTAAAGTACCTTCGTCCCGACGGCAAGACTCAGGTGACGGTTGAGTACGACGAGAACGGTAAGCCCCTGCGTCTTGACGCGGTGGTTCTGTCCACGCAGCACGACGAGGATGTGACGCAGGAGCAGATCCACGCAGACATCAAGAAGTATGTGTTTGACGAGATTCTGCCCGCTCATCTGGTGGACGAGAACACCAAGTTCTTCATCAACCCGACCGGACGCTTCGTAATCGGCGGACCTCACGGCGACAGCGGTCTGACCGGACGTAAGATCATCGTGGACAGCTACGGCGGATATGCCCGTCACGGCGGCGGCGCGTTCTCTGGAAAGGACTGCACCAAGGTAGACCGTTCCGCTTCCTACGCAGCCCGCTACGTTGCAAAGAACATCGTTGCAGCAGGACTGGCAGACAAGTGCGAGATTCAGCTCTCCTACGCGATCGGCGTGGCTCATCCGACCTCCGTTATGGTGGATACCTTCGGAACCGGAAAGCTCTCCGACGAGAAGCTGGTTGAGATCGTTCGCGAGAACTTTGACCTGCGTCCCGCCGGTATCATCAAGATGCTGGATCTGCGCCGCCCGATCTACAAGCAGACGGCTGCTTACGGTCACTTTGGTCGCACGGACGTGGATCTGCCCTGGGAGAAGACCGACAAGGCAGAGCTGCTCTCCAAGAAGTACAGCAAGTAACAGATTGCAAGTAAGTCCGCGCTTCCACCCGGTGAGAGGTTTTTCTCGATAAACATTTCATCGAGCCTGCGAAGCGTTTCCGTATCGGGAAATGGCGTCACGCTTAACAGCTCTTTTAATTCAGAGACAACGGCAAGCTGCGTTTCCCGTCCGCCTCTTGCGATGAGATTCGTGTCATCGTCCGAGGTGATTAAGGCAAGAAGCGCCGCACAACCGGAGTCGTTCAGGGATCTTCCCTGGGCGACTCCTTTTTTTAATATAGGAAGTCCGACATTTCGGACGGCGGGAAAACCGGCGGCGACCTGACCGCGGATTCCCTCGATCCCGTAGGCAAGATAGAGTTTCTGACCGCCCGTCTTTGCCTGATCCGGAGTGAGGTTTCCAAAGTCACGCTCCACGATTCCGGCTGTCATGGCGGCGCACTCGTCAAGCACACGTTCCGCGTCGCCCCAGTCCGCGCGGGAGAGCCGCCCAAGTGCCGCGCAGACGATGCCGACGGAAAAGATCGCGCCTTTGTGGGTGTTGACGCCGCCTGTCGCCGCAAACATCCGCGCTTCTGCCTGCCGTCCGCTTCGCCGGATTCGGGCAAATGTCTCCGGCGCGGGAAGAGGCGCGCTCTCACGTCCGATGCGCGTACACTCCTCAAAGTAAGACCAGAGGGAACTCGCGCTTTTTAGAAAGGTGAAGATGTCCATGTCGGAGTGGCTTCCGCTGTTAAAGCGATCCACAAGACCCGGTTTTGGCGTGGTTGCCACCTCGTAGAGCAGTGCCTGTCCGGCAAGGCGTGCCGCCTCTTTTGCGTCCGCGTCCTTGATTCCGTCGGTAAGAAGGACAGTCGTTCGTTCCTGAAGTTCCGGGACGGAGTGGGCGCGGCTTCTGGCGCAGATTCTGGCAGGTCCGGAGCAGATCAGGCAGCGGCGGGGGGAAAGACCGAGCTCTTCGCGCTCAACTTTTGAGCCGTCGGAGCGAATCACATCCATATCAAAGAGCCGCCCAAGGTCAGAACCGTCCTCCAAGTCGCAGGTGATCTGCTTGATGAGGTGCTCCGGGGCGTCTGTGACGAGAAAGACTTCGTTTCCGGCGGGGGAGCTCGTCTCTTTTTGGAAGAGAACGGAAATCTTAGCAGCGTTTAAGGCTTCCAGAAGCTGCGAGAGACCGAGGAGGAAGCCTTCTCGAATCAGCGGACTGTTCTTGATGGGACCTGCGATGTTCATGGTGAAGCTGATGAGGGGAGCGTGATACGTCGCAAGAAGCTGGCTCTGGAGAAAGGCGCGCGCCTCCCGTGCTGCCAACATTTCTTGCAGTGAGATCGGTTGTTGCATGGAAAATATTCCCTTTCTGTTGAGATTTTGTTTCATTATACTACAAAAATGGTTTGTTTCCAAATAAAATTGGCGAAAAGCACATATTGACATTATTTTAACAATAACGTATAATACTTACAGATGATGATTGTTAATAAATTATCAAACAATAGTGACAGACACAAAGCAAAGGTAAAAAGACCAAATGGAGGAAAAGGAAATGGCAGAAGTAAAACAGCAGGTTGTCCCCGAAATCATCGACAATGTTGACGCTCTTGTTGCCAAGATGGCTGCAATGCGTGAGGCACAGAAGGTGTTCGCAACCTACACACAGGAGCAGGTTGACAAGATCTTCTTTGCGGCAGCAAGTGCTGCGAACAAGCAGAGAATCGCTCTGGCTAAGATGGCAGTTGCAGAGACTGGCATGGGCGTTGTTGAGGATAAGGTTATCAAGAACAACTACGCAGCTGAGTACATCTACAACGCTTACAAGGATACCAAGACCGTTGGTGTAATTGAGGAAGATAAAGAGTACGGCGTGAAGAAGATCGCAGAGCCCATCGGTGTGGTTGCAGCGGTTATTCCTACCACCAACCCCACTTCGACCGCAATCTTTAAGACTCTGATCTCCTTAAAGACCAGAAACGCGATCATCATTTCCCCACACCCCAGAGCAAAGAAGAGCACCATCGAGGCTGCTAAGGTTGTTCTGGAGGCAGCTGTAAAGGCTGGTGCACCTGAGGGAATCATCGGATGGATCGACGTTCCTTCTCTGGAGCTGACCAACGAGGTTATGAGAGAGGCTGACATCATCCTGGCTACCGGCGGCCCCGGCATGGTTAAGGCAGCTTACTCTTCCGGTAAGCCCGCACTGGGCGTTGGCGCAGGAAATACTCCCGCCATCATTGATGATACGGCTGACATTCTTCTGGCTGTCAACTCCATCATCCACTCCAAGACCTTCGATAACGGTATGATCTGTGCTTCCGAGCAGTCTGTAACCGTTCTGGAGTCTGTATACGAGCAGGTGAAGAAGGAGTTCAAGTACAGAGGATGCTACTTCTTAAAGGCTGACGAGATTGACAAGGTTCGCAAGACCATCCTGATCAACGGCGCGCTGAACGCAAAGATCGTTGGACAGTCTGCTTACAACATTGCAAAGCTGGCTGGCGTTGATGTTCCGGTTGACACCAAGATCCTGATCGGTGAGGTTGAGTCCGTTGACATCAGCGAGGAGTTCGCTCACGAGAAGCTGTCTCCTGTACTGGCTATGTACAAGGCTAAGACCTTTGATGAGGCACTGGATAAGGCAGAGCGTCTGGTTGCAGACGGCGGCTACGGCCACACCTCTTCCCTGTACATCAACGTGAACGAGACCGAGAAGATGGCAAAGCACGCAGAGCGCATGAAGACCTGCCGTATTCTGGTGAACACTCCCTCTTCTCAGGGCGGTATCGGAGATCTGTACAACTTCAAGATGACTCCTTCCCTGACCTTGGGTTGTGGTTCTTGGGGTGGAAACTCTGTTTCCGAGAACGTTGGCGTAAAGCATTTGCTGAATATTAAGACCGTTGCAGAGAGGAGAGAAAATATGCTGTGGTTCCGTGCACCTGAGAAGGTTTACTTCAAGAAGGGATGCCTGCCTGTTGCTCTGAAGGAGCTCAAGGACGTTATGGGCAAGAAGAGAGCCTTCATCGTAACCGACTCCTTCCTGTACAAGAACGGATATACTCATGTAATTACCGATCGTCTGACCGAGATGGGTATCACCTACACCGTGTTCTCCGATGTTCAGCCCGACCCGACTCTGGCAAACGCTCAGGCCGGTGCGAAGCTGATGAGAGAGTTCGAGCCGGATGTCATCATCGCAATGGGCGGTGGTTCCGCAATGGACGCAGGCAAGATCATGTGGGTTCTGTACGAGCATCCGGAAGCAGACTTCATGGATATGGCAATGCGTTACCTGGATATTCGTAAGAGAGTATTTACCTTCCCCAAGATGGGCGAGAAGGCTTACTTCATCGCAGTTCCCACCTCTTCCGGTACGGGTTCTGAGGTTACTCCTTTCGCAGTTATCACCGATCAGGAGACCGGCATCAAGTATCCTCTGGCTGACTACCAGCTGCTGCCCAACATGGCAATCGTGGATACCGACAACATGATGAGCCAGCCCAGAGGCCTGACCAGTGCGTCCGGCGTTGACGTACTCGTTCACTCTCTGGAAGCATATGTATCTGTCATGGCAACCGACTACACCGACGGACTGGCATTGAAGGCCATGAAGAACGTATTTGACTACCTGCCCACCGCTTACAACGAGCCCGGCAACGTAGAGGCACGCCAGAAGATGGCTGACGCTTCCTGCATGGCTGGTATGGCGTTCGCAAACGCATTCCTGGGTGTTTGCCACTCCATGGCTCACAAGCTGGGTGCTTACCATCACCTGCCCCACGGTATTGCAAACGCTCTGCTGCTGACTGAGGTTATCAAGTTCAACGCTTGCGAGCAGCCCAGAAAGATGGGTACGTTCCCGCAGTACCAGTATCCGCACACCCAGGCTCGTTACGCAGAGTGCGCTCGCTTCTGCGGCATCAACGAGGCTGACGACGCGAAAGCAGTTGCAAAGCTGATCGAGAAGATCGAGGAGCTCAAGAAGGCTGTTGGCGTGAAGGCTACCATCAAGGATTACGGCGTTGACGAGAAGTACTTCTTAGATACTCTGGACGAGATGGTTGAGAATGCGTTCGATGACCAGTGCACCGGCGCGAACCCCAGATATCCGCTGATGAGCGAGATCCGTGAGATGTACCTGAAAGCTTATTACGGTAAATAATTGATCCCTTTTGGGAGAATACCTTTATCCTTTGTGTTTGGAACGGGTCGTCTGTCGCAAGACAGGCGGCCCGTTCTGTTGTTTCATAGGAAATTGCGTTCTGCTTCATTTTTTGACGATTTTTTGTAAGAGAAAACTAAGGAAAACTTGATTGCTTTTTGGGGAAAATGGAGTAGTCTGTAAGTGTAAAGAAAATCCGTCAGGAGGTACATTCGATGAGAAGAAAATATATGCTTACAGCAATTTTGGGCGCGGCGGCACTCGGTGTGGCTGCGTGTGGAAATACGGCGGGAACGCAGACGACGACGGCGCAGAGCACGCAGCAAGAGACCGTTGCAGAGAGCACACACCAGGAGACGCAGGAAGCGACGAGTGTACAGAGTACAGAAACTTCTGGCGCAGATGATACCGCTGGGGAGAGCGATGTTTCCAAGGCATTGGAGGAGGGAAGAGTCAGCTTAGACCGCTCTAATGACGTGAAGTTTGCATTTTCCCTAAATGACGAAGAAAAGCAGGTGCCGGAGAGCGGCACGGCGCAGATGACGATGAAGTACCAGAAGATTCAGATTGACGAACCGGGGTACGAGACGCTTCAGGCGGCGGTGGATGAGAGTGATAAAGAGGCGAAGGCGATTGATGAGCAGGCATTTTCCGACAGTGCTTCCATGATGGATCAGGATTCCCGTGTGCAGGATGGAACAATCACCTACGCGATTGAGGACACGGTGCAGATGAAGCGGGCGGACGAGAAGGTGTTCTCCTACACGAGAACAGACTACTCGGATTTGGGCGGGGCGCATCCTTTCACCCAATATCTGGGATATAACTTTAACTCCGCAACTGGGACGAAGCTGGGACTGGAGGACGTGGTTGTGGATTACGACAAGCTCTACGACTATGTGCTTGAGACCTTACAGGCGTACAACAGCGACGCGCAGATGGGCGGTCTTTTGGTGGACGGATATGAGGACTATGTGAAGGATATGTTCTACACCAGCAAGAATATTCAATGGTTTATGGAGGACGACGGGCTGACGGTGTACTTTAATGCCTACGACATCGCCGCTTACGCAGCCGGTCCCATTGCCATCAAGATCCCGTACCAGGGACATGAGGATTTGCTGGCAGGAGAGTTTTGGGGGTAAGGTTGGCAGCTCCGCTGGTCGGGGCGGAAGGGTAACAAGAGTTGATATTCCGAGTGGAGATGGGACATTTACCACGTTGGAAGGAAGAGAGGCACAAGAGTGGTATAACAGAGCGGTTGCAGAAGAGGGGAATTGATTATGAGAAAAAGCCGGATGATTTGCTTCGCTTGGACGTTACTTGGAATCATGCTCATAATCCTTGTAGCTCGATTTGCGGGGACTTCTTCCCAAGGGACGATAGGAAACATGGCGATCCTCTATGTGTTTGGCTCATGTATCCTTTCCGGGGTTATGTTTCGATTGGTGAAAAAAGAAAGAAGAAAGAAGAGAGAATAACCGTGTAACTTACTTGGGGAAATTTTGAAAGGGTCAGGTGATTCCATGGGAATGATGATCTATCTGCTGCTTTTACTATGTGTCATTATTTATTGTGGGAAAATCATATATAAAAACTATCAAGAGGAACGACCTCTCGGATATGGTCAGAACAAAACACTGCATTTTGTTATCGTGCTGTGTATAATAGTTGGTCAATATATGATTCCTTCTGTGGTGGAGCGACTGATTGTGATTTTACTATTCGATTTTGCGTTCTTTTTGATATATACAATGATTGGTCTCCATAACAAGAAAAATCATTCTGGAGAGTTGTTCCTTCTCTATAAAAAAGAAGTTGGAGGGGCAAAAATAGGTACATATATAGCTGCTGGAGTTATTTTCCTTGCTTTGTTTCTGTTTTATTTTCTGGAATAGTTTCCAACTGGAGACATTGTAAAAGCATTTCGAGGATGGTGAGGTGAGCTTGAAATCAAGACACGCAGACCGGATTTGGTGGGTTTGCGTGTCTTTTTCCAATGAGGATTTCTGGCGTATTATCGGTGCAGTTACTTCCACTCCAACAACAGGTCAAACTCCATCTCGCGTTTATCTAAGCGATACTTGTCAAGAAGCTGTGGTCCGCAGCTTCCGGAACCGATTCCGCTCTGCGCGTAGTCGAGGCAGAGGACGGTGGAACCGGAGGAGATAAGCTCAAACTCATGCGCCTTTGCCGTCAATTCTTCCTGCGTGTATGCGGAAGCCGTGAAGGAGAAACGGTGATTCAGACCGTGTCCAAGCACATGAAGCGAATGGGAGTCGCCGGAGAGCGTCAGCCAGTCACAGTCTGAGCGCGCACCATTTTCCTGCGGGCGAAGGTACGGCTCGTGCATCGCACCCACGGTTGTCGAGAACGTTCCGTGGTAACTTGCCTGATGCTTGTCCTGGTAGTTCTCAAACGGGCCCATGCCGCAGTAGTTCACCTGATCCATCGCTTTTGGAAGGAAGAGGCGAAGACCAAAGCGCGGAAGGAACGGAAATTCCATGTCGCGCACTGCCTTTAAGTGGAGCTTGATGCGTCCTGAGCGGTCAATCGTCCAGGTGGCTTCCAGATTCAGGAAATTCTGGAGAATCAGCGCGTTTAAGGCAAGGCGCGTCTTGATGACGACATTTCCGGACGGGTCAAAGGCAGTCGCCGTCTCGTAAGTCCGCACCAGAGCGCGATCGTACCCGGCTTTCATCCAATCCTGCTTGATTTTCCGGTCGTTGTCCGTGGGCGCGCGCCAGACATTGTATTGCATGGGCGAGGTCATTTCCTCCTTGCCCTTTCTCTGGATCGAGGAAAATGTTCCTGCAAAGCAGTCGTACACATAGGTAAAATCTTCCCCGGTCACGGTGATGACGCGCTCATTTTCTTCCTTGAAAGTAAGAGTTGCGGTATTTGGAAACTCATTTTTTCCAAAAACGTCAAGTGGAGCGTTGCCCTCAACGACTTTTATTTCTTCCATTCCAAGCTCAAAACCAGCTGGAAGGATTCCCCAATCCTTCTTTAAGAAGAAGTGTGCCCGCACAAAGCAGCGCGCTCCGCTTGCGATTTCCTGGGAAATGTCGGTCTCAAAGGAGAGCGTTCCCGCGGTGTGCGGCGCGATCTCCTCATGAAGTTCGATCGCCTCTCTTGCGACTTCTTTTCCGTTTGCGACAAACACGAGTGAGAGCTCCAACAGGTCTTTTAAGCCGATAAAGTCGAGGTAATTGCGAAGTCCGAACCGCTTTCCAGCTAAGTTAAAGTCCACGATTCGGGCGGGGCGGTAGACGTTCTTAAACTCCTTTAAGCCCGTGTGCACGCGCCGGTCGGGGTAGACCAGTCCGTCCATGCAGAAGTTTCCGTCATGGAAAGCTTCCCCGCTGTCGCCGCCGTAGAGAAATTGCGGCTTTCCCTGCTCGTCATAGCGGACGACGGCATGGTCGCACCACTCCCAGATAAAGCCGCCGCACATTCCGGGATATTGGTGGATCACCTGGAAATAGTCTTCCAGATCACCGGGGCCGTTGCCCATCGCGTGGCAATATTCGCACATCAGATAGGGATTCTTGTGGCGGCCTTCAAAGTATCGGTGGATTTCCGCAAAGTCGGGGTACATCCGGCTGTAAAAGTCAAGCATCGAGCGGTCGTAGTGCTTGCTTTCCGGGACGTAGCGTGCGCCTTCGTAGTGGAGGAGACGCGTGAAATCGTAGGATTTCACCCAGCGTCCCGACTCCTCAAAGGTACAGCCGTAGGCGCACTCGTTACCGAGTGACCAGATCAGAACCGAGGGGCGGTTCTTGTCGCGGACGACGCACCGCTTGGTGCGGTCAAGCGTTGCCGGGATAAAGTCGGGGTTGTCCGCAATCCGCTGGTTCCAGGTGTTCATGTGTGAAGCCCAGTCATTGACCTTCTTAAACCGCTGATCCGTTCCGTGGCTCTCGTTGTCCGCCTCGTCGATGACGTAGAAGCCGTATTGGTCGTAGAGGTGGTAAAACATGGGCGCGTTCGGGTAATGGCTGGTGCGGATGGCGTTGACGTTGTGCTCTTTCATCAACCGAAGATCGCACTCGATCTGCTCTCTGGAGATCACAAACCCGGTGAAGGGATCGCTGTCGTGGCGGTTGACGCCGTGGAACTTGACGGCAACGCCGTTGACGTAGAGAACGCCGTCCGTCACATGGATCTCGCGAAATCCAACGCGGTCGGTGATGACCTCATCTGGGCAGGTAAGAACGACCGTATAAAGGTAGGGAGCTTCCGCGTTCCAGATCGTTACATTATCAATCTCGCAGGAAAATGCTCCGCCTTCCAGCTTTCCCTCTGCCACGCATTTGCCGCAAGGCGTAAACAGCTGGCACGTTACGGGAACTTCCTCCCCGTAAAACTCAGCTGTCACCGCAAAGCGTCCTTTTCCCCCTGCAAGAGGCGTTGCAACCAGGCGATAGTCGCGGATTGCCTGCGTGGGGCGTTTTAAGAGGTAGACGTCGCGGAAAATACCGCTCATACGGAACTTGTCCTGGTCTTCGAGATAGCTTCCGTCACACCACTTGAGGACGAGGACGGCGAGGCGGTTCTTGCCTTCGCGCAGCTTGTCAGTGACGTGAAACTCACTTGTGGAGTGGGAAACCTGGGAGTAGCCGACAAATTCGCCGTTGATCCACAGGTAAAAGCAGGAGTCCACGCCCTCAAACACGAGGTAGCTCTCCGGCGCAATCGTGTTTTTGTGATACTCAAAGTCGAGCACATACGCTCCGCAGGGGTTTTCTCTCGGAACGTAGGGCGGGTCTAAGGGGAAGGGGTAGCGCGTGTTGATGTATTGGTTGTGGTCTTTGCCGTAGATCTGCCACATTCCCGGAACGGTCACGTCCTCAAAGGCGGAGAGGTCGGCATTCTCCAGATAAAAGCCGTCGGCAAGGTCGTGGAAATCCTTCTCGTAGAAGAATTTCCAAGTGCCGTTTAAGAGCTGGAAACGGGGAGAGTTCTCGCGCTCTAAGAAGAACTCCCCGGCAGTTTCTGCCGGGATGTAGTAGGAGCGATTCTCCTCGGTTCCAACGTGAAGAACGTTCAGATTCTCAAAGTATGGTTCCAGACGCATGGTTATGCCTCCTTAAAATCCTTCTCAAACTCAGCCGCGATCCGCTTTTCGATCTTTGCAGCCTCTTCTTTGTTCGGCGCGCTCACAGAGATGTAGAGCTTTAACTTGGGCTCGGTTCCGGACGGACGAACGACGACGGAGCAGGAACCGGACAGGCGGAACTTGAGCACATCCGAGGCGGGAAGTCCGACAATGTCCTGCGTCATCTTGTCGGCAAAGAAGGATTTGCCCGCAAGATAGTCCTCGATGCACTCCAGACGCTTTCCTGCGATCGTGGGCTCTGCCGCGTCCTCAAATCCTCTCATGCGCTCCATAATCGCTTTCATTTTTCCAAATCCTTCCATTCCCTCAAAGGTGAAGGAGTGCAGGGTGTTCAGGCAATAGCCGTACTTTGCATACAGCTCGTCGAGCACGTCAAGCAGGCTCTTTCCCTGTGTGCGGTAGTAGGCAAACATCTCGCAGATCATGAATGCGCCGTCCACCGCGTCCTTGTCGCGCACATAGCTTCCGCTCAGGTAGCCGTAGCTCTCCTCAAATCCCAGAATGTAGTCTTCCGGATGACCTTCGCTCTCCAGAATCCCGATCTGTTCGCCGATGAACTTAAATCCAGTCAATACGTCGATGGTGCGGACGCCGTAGTCTGCGGCGATTCTCTGCGCCATGTCGATGGTGACGATGGTTTTTACAAAAACTGGATTTTTCGGCATGGTTCCGTTCTCCAGACGCTTCTTGCAGATAAAGTCGAGCAGCATCATGCCGACTTCGTTGCCGGAGAGCAGTACATAGCCGCCGTCGCGTCCCTTGACAGCGATTCCGACGCGGTCACAGTCGGGGTCAGTTGCAAGCAGAAGGTCTGCGTTGTGCTTTGCGGCGTACTCCATGCCGAGTGCCATCGCCTCGTGAATCTCCGGGTTCGGGTAGGGGCAGGTCGGGAAATGTCCGTCCGGCTGTTCCTGCTCTTTGACCACGGTGATGTTGGTAAATCCTGTCTCTTTTAAGGTGCGAAGCACGGGCTTTAATCCCGTTCCGTTTAAGGGGGAGTAGACGATCGCCACGTCGCGGTCAACGTGATCCTGCTCATTCAGAACGGACTGCGCCTTCACCGCCTCGATAAAGGAAGTGATCACGTCCTCTTTGATATAGGAAATGTTTCCAGCAGCGACTGCATCATCAAACGAAGTGTGCTTTACTCCGGTGAACACGTCCACCTTCTCGATTGCCGCGAGAATCTCGGCGGCAGCCTGTGTGGTGATCTGGCAGCCGTCTGCGCCGTAGACCTTGTAGCCGTTGTACTTTGCGGGGTTGTGGCTTGCCGTCACCATGATTCCGGCACTGCAATGTAAGGTGCGAACTGCCCAGGACAGCATGGGCGTGGGCATCAGCTCAGAGTAAATGTGAACCTGGATGCCGTTTGCGGCGAACACCTCTGCGGCAGTCTTTGCAAAGAGATCGCTCTTAATACGGCTGTCGTGGCTGACTGCGATGGAGCGCGCACCTTCCGGGAAGTGAGAGAGCACATAGTCGGCAAGTCCCTGGGAAGCCTTCCGCACGGTGTAGATGTTCATACGATTCGTTCCCGCGCCGATCACGCCGCGCAGGCCGCCCGTTCCAAATTCCAGATCGCGGTAGAAGGCGTCTGCCTTGGCGTCTTCATCGTTTCGGATGATGGCAAGCTCGTCCACCAGGTCAATGTCTTCTCTGGCATGGATCATCCAGCTGTTGTAAAGTTCCTCAATCTTTTTTTCCTGTGGTGTCATTTAATGAGTCCTCCTCAATCATATATGGTCTTTTGTTGGTACTTCTCGGAATAATCGTGCACTCAGAAAGCGATACGTTTCTGGCGTGGCGAATGTAAAAGCCAAACGCGGGCACATCCCCGAAGGCATTGCTCTCCGGGTAGTCGGTGACGCTCTCGTGAACCGGAGTCTGGATGTCAAGAATCTCCTCGTTGTCGCGGTAGGCTGCGTGAAAATCGTTGATGGAAATGTCGGATACGCGCCGCGTCACGTCCTGACCGTGAACATTTGCACGGTATCCGGTGATGATGCAGGGAACTTCCATGTCCGTTGCATGGATGTTCTCGATCACAACATCCTCGATCACGCCACCGAGTGGTCGCTCTTCACGCCCGGCTTCCTTCACAAATCCGAACTTGTTGCGTTTGTTCAGGCAGATAAAGAGTGGACAGCACACCTTTTCCATCGCAACGTCGCTCACACGGATGTGGCGGACATGGCTTCCGTCCGCGGACTCGATCGAGATGCCGGAGACCGCTCCGGGGTAAATATCCGGCAGTAAGAAACGGCAATGTTCGACAGAGACATTTTCAATATCAAAATACGTCTCCGTGCCGATCTTAAAGCAGTTCATCACAGACATTACGGTGCAGTTTTTGATGGAAACGTCTCTGGTCGCTCCCATCGCAAGTTTGTCGGAAACGTCCAGCCCGTCGTGCCCCTGCAAGCCGGGGGCTTTGATGCAGATGCCATCATCCGCGCAGGAGATGAAGCAGTGGTCGATGGTCACGTCGGTGCATCCCATAATGTCGATTCCGTCCGTGTTTGCCACATGGCGGTTGTCGTTGATGACCAGGTCGCGCACCGACACGCGTTCGCTGTAATCGAGGCAGAGCGTCCAGCTAAAGGCACTCTCAATCACGATATTTTCGATCTTCACGTTCTTACAGCCGCGCACCCAGACCGTGTACATCGGCCGCTTGATGGGGGGAAGGTTATCGCCGTACTTGTCCTCCGCGTAGCGGATGCGGGAACGGTAGGCAAAGCGGATGGTGTCCGCCGGATACCCCATGGGGTCAAAAAGCTGCGGCGGAAGTTTCGTGTAGGGAAGCGGTTCGGTGAGCGGCCGTTTGGCGGGCAAGTATACAAAATACTCGCCGTTTCCGAGCACTTTTCCACCGCCTGTGAGCTTTACGTTCTCGGCATCCACAAACTCCAAAAGAGAATCCCCATATCGGGTGAGGTCTTTGGAGGCGACGAGTGCCGAACCCTGCGCAATCCAGAGCGTGGTGTTTGACGGAATCCGAACCGTTCCCGTGCAATAGTAGCCGCCGTCAACGAGGATCGTTCCGCCGCCTGCCTGCTGTGCGGCAAGTGATGCCTCGCAGAATGCTTCGGTGCAAAGTGTCGCTCCGTCCCCGATCGCGCCGTAGTCGCGGATGTCAAAGACGGGATTCTGTAAATTTAATGGCTGGGCGTGAATGTACTCCTGGAAGGGGAGGGCGCGGTAGTAGTCGCCCTCGTAGATCACGCCGTTTTCCGGGTAGGTTGCTTTATCTCTCTCTAAAAGTTTCATCGTCAAATTCCCCCTTATAAGATCACCTGTGTGTCGTCTGTCTGCGCGATGTAGCGAATCGAGTGGCTGTCTGCGGTGCGAAGCACTTTTTCACTCGCATCAAAGGTCGGGGCGAGTGAAGTGAGGTATCTGGAAAATACTTCCAAATCTTTATAAGTGCCCGTGTCCGCGCAGACGCACAGGTAGGCAACGCAGGGATCTGCACAGCGAAGTTCGCAATGAAAGATCGTATCGTTCCAGGGCGAAAGTTTCCCGCTGCACCAAAGACCGACAAAGCCTTCTCCCTTTCTTGCGACAAGCCACTCCCCAGCTTGTTCCGGCAAGCGAACCTCGTCAAAACGCTCCGCCGGGAAGTAGACGTGGGTGAAGCGGATCGGGAAGTTCTCCGGGATGTCGTAGACAACACCGAGCGCGCTGTGAAGCTGGGCAAGCGCGGGCATCACGCCGTTTCCGAACCAATAGCCGGGGCGCATATCGGACGCTTCCGCAGTGGTTGCCGGGTGGTTGACAAAGAGCACAGCTTCCGGGGAGAGAGCGGCGTACCAGAGGTGTTGCTGGTAGCCGTAGACGCCCGGCGCGAAGCAGGATGTGCCGTGGAAGCACTCGTTGAGAGATTTTGTAAACAGGTGCGAGTGCGTGTCGGCGTCGGAGCGATTGCGGATGTTCTCCCAGCGGGTAAATCCTGCGTCAACGCGCGGGGAACGCACGCTGGTCAGGCAAAAGTGCTGGTGTTTTTCGAGGGAAATCTTGGCATTTCCACTCGTGTAATTCCAGCATCCGTTGGCGTCCATGAGTGCGCGCAATTTCTCCACAGGAAACTCGTAGGAACTGCCGCTCAGGAAGGCAAGCCACCCTTCCCCGTAGGCGTAGGGGGCAGTCGGATCGACGAGGCTTACGAGTGCCTGCGTGCCCTGACTAAAGGGGTAGATCACGCCGCGGTAGACGCGCCCCATGGGGGCGATCACGGTCTTTTGGAAGACGTGGCAGAAGAGGTCGGTAAGCATCCGGTCAAGGAGTTCTTTTGCCTGCGCGCTCATACGCCCGCCCGCGTAGTCGGCGACATTTAACAGAACCGCCATCGTCACGTTCAAGTAGACGGTACTTTGAAACTCCTCGAATCCTTCTTCCAGCGTGTCTGAGAGCCATTCTTTGACTTTCTTCCCGGCAGAGGCGGCAAGTTCGCTTCCCGTCATCCCGGCGCGCACAAAGATCTCGTCCGGGTAAGCCCATCCAGCCTCCATCGCGCTGTAATAAAACATCAAAGAGTGGTTCTCGCTCCAGAAACACATGGCGTCCGAGCCGTCCATGTCCATCCAGTAGCGAAAATGTAAGAGAACGTCCTTGATGCGCGCGGAAAGCTCTGAATCGCCCTCACAGCCGTACAGATGCAGGTAGCGAAACAGCCCGCACAAAAGAAAGTCGGCGCAGTCCACACGCTCCTCAATCAGATCGAGCGCGCCAAAGAGAAGTTCCCGGTCTTTTGCAAGCGGCCTTTTGATGTGCCGTCTTGCAAGAATGTTGGAGATCGCAAAGCCAAATGGGCCGCGGTTTAAGCTCTCGACTGCCCCGATCTGCTCCATCATCGTGTGAAGGCGGTGGGCAAATGTCTCCGGAACAAGTGTCTCGTCCGGGGTATCGGAGAGCGTTCCGTCCTGACGAAGATAGACGGGCTGCTCGTGGGAGGAAAACTCCAAGGAGCGCGAGAGCGTGCAGCCGTTTCCGGGGACGCGAACCGTGACAAGAGAATGTTCTTTTGGGACGGTCAGGCGCTCAGCCGGAAGCATTTCCCAGGCGGGGGTGTGGCGCATCACGGCAAAGTCCGGGCTTTGGAGCGGATAGCAATACTCGGCGGAAAAATCGCGCGCAGGCAAGAGAAGTTCGTCGCCGCTGATGTCAAGATCGCTTAAAAAGGCGCGCCGCGCAAAGACTTCATCCTGCACACCGTGATCGGGGAGCGCGACAGACAGCTCATCCGTGCGGTCTAAGATCTGTACGCCGAGCATATTTCTCGTGTCGCGAACGCCGAGGTTGTCGCAGAGGAAGAAGAGTGTATTTTCCCCTTCCTTCAAATCCAAGGTGACAGTGAGCGACTGAATCGGCTTGTAGACGGGGCGGGCGATCTCGCCAAGAAGCGCGCCGTTTAAGTAGACTCCGACTGCCATAAAGCTCCAAACCACCGCGCGCACCTGCATTGCAGTCGAGGCGACAAGAACCGTGGCCGCGTCCAGACGAATCCGGCGCAGTGTGGAGTAGAACTCGGAGACATCAATAAAGGAGGCACTGCACGGAGCCCAGACCTGCCAGGGTTTTTCGTTCTCGCTGACATTTCCCAGAAGAATCGGACTTTGGGGAAGGGAGAGCGGCTTTTTCGTGACGATCTCGTTGCGAAGCAATGCTTCCAGTTTCAGCTGGTCGTTTGTGCTCGTCTCGGATTGATACGGGACATCGGACGGGCCGGCAATCATATATTGTGCGATAAATCCATCGTTTTCCAGACGCCAGGTTTTCATAAAAAACAGTCCTTTCTGATTCTATTCTAATATAGTACGAAAGCCGCTTTTTGTCGAGAAAAAGCGGCTTGAATGGTTGTAAAAGATTGGGAGTTAGCCCTTCACTGCGCCTGCGGTCATGCCGCCCATAAAGTTGCGGCTGAAGATGCAATAGATGATGAGCATGGGCACGATGGCGATGGTGGCTCCGGCGAACATGATGTTCCAGGCAGCTGCGCCGTCACCGGCATTTTTCAGCATATTGACGCCGACGGTCAGGGGACGCAGTTTGTCGTTTGTCATGGTAAAGACAAGAGGAAGGATGTACTCATTCCAGCCCTGTCTGAAGGAGAGCAGGGCGACGGTTCCCATAACCGGCTTTAACAGAGGCAGAATCACCAGACGGTAGATCTGGAAGAAGGTGCATCCGTCGATCTTTGCGGCCTCGTCAAGCTCAGTCGGAAGGGCGGATACAAAGCCTCTGCACAGGAAAATGTAGGTTGCCTGACCCGTTCCGGTGGAGATCAGGATGACGGAGAGAAGGCTTTTGTTCATGTGCAATTTGACGGCAAGCTCAAACAGCGGGCGAAGAGAGACGGAGCCGGTGTTGATGAACATGAACATCACGAAGAGGCTGTAAAGCAGTTCCTTGCCCTTAAAGTGGCTTCTGGAGAAGACGTATCCTGCCATGGTACTCACAAGAAGGGAGAGAATCATGACGCCGAGCGCGAGAAAGACGCTGTTCATGGTGTAGATGGCGAAGTTTGACTGCTTCCAGGCGTCGATGTAGTTGGTAAAGATCCATTTGGTCGGGAAAATGTTGGAACCGCCGACTAAAAGCTCTGCGTTCTCCTTGAACGATCCCAGCACAATGTAGCAGACCGGGAAAATGGTGAGGAGGGCTAAGATGAGCATGAGTGTCCATACGACTGCCCGCAGGATTTTGGTTTTTGTGGAATAAACCGCATGACCTTTTTCCATGATTGCACCTCCTTTTAGACCACGTCATCCAGTTTCCTGGAGACGAATAAGTAAATTGCTGTGATGATTCCGACAATGATGGCTGCCATGACGCTTAACAGCGCGCCGTAGCCGATCTGCGCCTGCGTCGTGGAGTTGCTCGTTCCGAAGATCAGGTTGTAGATGTAGAGGAACATGACCATGGAACGGTTTCCGGGGCCGCCCTTTGAGAGAACCATGATTGCCTCGTAATCCTTGAACGCGCCGGTGAGTGCCAGCATGAGAACGACTTTCAACACGGGGGCGAGCATGGGAAGCGTGATCTTAAAGAAGGTCTGCGTCTCTGTCGCTCCGTCGATCTTTGCCGACTCGTAGACGTCCTCACTGATGCTGTTCATACCCGTTGTGAAGTAGAGCATATAGTTTCCGAATCCGCCCCAGATTGCAAGGATCGTGACTGCGACCATCACCCAGTCCGCGCTTGTGAGCCACTTGATGGGGGAGGAGATCAGGTGCAGGTTTAAGAGAATCTCGTTGACGATTCCGTTCTTTGTCGCAAAGATGAAGGAAAAGATCATACCTGCGATGGAAGAACTGATGACCGTGGGCATAAAGTACACGGCGCGGAAAATGCTGTGCCCCTTCATTCTGGAGTTTAAGAGCACCGCCAGAACGAGTGCCAGGGGAATGATGAAGATGAGCTTGTACGCCGCGTACTCAAAGGTGTGTCCGACGCTTCCCCAGAAGGTCTTATCCTTGAGCATACGAAGAAAGTTCGCGCTTCCCGTGAAGTTGGCGGTAAAGCCGTTGTAGTTGTAGCAGACGTAGCGGAAAATCCAGAGAAAGGGGTAGATGGAGCAGACCGCAAGAAGGATGATGGCGGGGGCCAGCATCAGGTACGCTGTCAGGTTATCTTTTGAAAATGGTTTCTTTTTCATCCGAACCTCCTTTGATTGATGAAAGCGTTGCCGCCACCCGAAAACGGGTGGCGGCGGCTGTGGATTTGCGGTGCGGGTTGCAATCGCAATTATTTGTCCAGATAGGTGATGGTTCCGTCGTTGGGATGCAGGGGATTGTAATCCGCAATCACAAGACGCTTCACGCTTCCGGAAGCAACATCCGCGTCGAGAGCCTCGTTGTAGCGGGTGTTCAGATCCTCAATCGCCTCGTCAATGTCAACGTAACCCATCACAGCGTTCCACAGAACCACACGGTAGTCGTCACCGGTCAGGTTGATTACCGGAGGCTCCGGATAAACGGACTCATAGTCGAGCATGGAGAAGTCTGCCATACGACCGATCTTGCTCTTGTCGATTACGCTGTCCATGTAGGTGCTGATGGGCAGGCAGTAGCCGGCTTCCAGATAGCCCTTTAAGAACTCCTCGGACTGGAAGTACTGGATAACTTTCCATGCCTCGTCCTTGTGCTCGGAGGTGGAGATGATGCCGTAGGACTTGGAAGGTGTGGTTGCCAGCGCGCCCTTGATCTCGCCGTCTAAGGACGGAACGGGTGCAACGCCCCACTCAAAGTCGGTGACGGGGATCTGGCTGGTGAACACGGACGCTTCCTGGGACGCATTGCTCCACAGTGCGAACTCGCCCTGAGCAAAGAGTGCTCTCATGTTGTCAACGCCCTGCTGGTCGGGGTAAGCGATGTCCTCGTCGATGAAGCGTTTGCCCTCTTCCAGAATCGGCTTGTAGCCGCTAAAGTCATATTTTCCGTTCACATAGTCATAATAGAAGATGCCGGAAACCTGAGCGGACATCTCTAAGAGACGCTCAAAGGGGGATGCGGAGGTAAAGCCGATACCGTAGTAGTCGCCGCCGCCCTTCTCGGTGATGGTCTTTGCCATATCCACATAGTCGGAGAGCCTGGTGGGAATCTCGGTGAATCCGGCATCTGCCACGAGATCCTTATTGTACTCCACACGCACACCGGAGCGCATTCCGCTGAATACGGAGTAGATGTTGCCGTTTCTTGCGTTCTTGCCCTCGTAAGCGTGCTCATACGGCTCATTGACTTTCTGGTAGGTCTCGTCAGAGTCGATGTAGTCGTTTAAGGGAAGCAGGATGCCGGTGTCTGCGAACGTGTTTAAGGGCAGGCTGTTCGCACCAACCACGTCCGGAGCAGTTCCGCCGTTGTAGGCGAGTGCCAGCATATTCTTGTAGTCCTCGGAGATCACGGTCAGGTTGATGAAAATGCCGTCGGTGTTGGTCTGATTGTACTTGTCGATCATGGATTCCACATAATCCTGGTCGTGGCGGTCCTCTGTCCAGACCTCAATGGTGGTGGTTCCTTCCGGAGCCTCTGCCTTGCTCTCGCCGGAAGCGTCCGTGGAAGCCGCGCTTGACTCGCCGGAGCCGGAATCCGTGGTGGAAGAGCCGCCGCAGCCGACTAAGGAAAGCGCCATCGCCGTCGCCAGTGCCATGCTTACGAGCTGTTTCTTTTTCATAAATGTCCTCCTTAATACCTTGATACGATCACGTTTTCTGGTGTTAATGTAACATTTTTTTAAGGTTCCAAGAAGGACATATTTCATGAACCATGTAACAAAAACTATGAAGGATTTCAGTGCCCTTGACAGTGCCGGGGCGGGTAAATATAATGAGACCCATCATTATCAACAACGGAGGTGGAGAAAGTGGAGAACCGTGTATCACAGTTTACGGTCATATTGGCGGATGATGAGACGGCTGTTTTGGAAGGGTTGAAGAAGGCGGTGAACTGGGAAGAGTTGGGAATCTCCATCGCAGCCTGCGTACAGACCGGACAGGAGGCACTTCGTGCAATTCTGGAAAATGATCCCGATTTTGCGGTGGTGGATATTCGGATGCCGGGGCTTACCGGGCTTGAGGTGATCGCCCGCGCCGCAAACGCCGGAGTGCACACGCGTTTTTTGATCCTGAGCGGGTACGACGATTTCTCTTACGCGAAAGAAGCCATCCGCTGCGGTGCAAAAGCGTATCTCTTAAAGCCTGTGGATAACGCGGAACTTCACGACGAGCTCTACCGCCTCTGTCTGGAGGCGAGCAAAGACGGGCGCGGCGGTGCAGGAAAACGATACCAGGAAAAACTCAACAAGAGCTTTTTTACGAAACTGATTGATAGCAAGATTTTAGAACCAGGCGTGATCGCCCAGCAGCTTGGCGCGCTGGGGCTTGGACTTGCCGACAGTGCCTCGTATGTGTTCGTGATTCTTTATGAAAATGGGAAAGCCCCGGAAGACGCCGCAACCTTGTTAAACGGAGCATTTTCCGGGGAAAAGTGCGTTTTCTGGAAGTACAATAGTAACCAGATATTGGGAATTTTTAATGCTTCCAGCAAGGTGGCGTTCGGGATTGCGATGGAGTGTCGGGAGTGCCTGAGAAGGGAAGGCTTTGGAGAGCCGCTTGTCGGAGTGGGAGATACGGTTTCTGGGCTGATGCAGGTTCCCTACTCGTACAGCAGGGCATTGACCGCGTTGACGTATCGCCTCTACGCCAATACCTCCGGCATTTTCACCTACGAGATCATCTGCAACGTTGCGCCGAGTGTGCGCCTGAGCGACATCGACTATATGCCGCTCGTCCAATACATTGTGAAAAAAGATCTGGACGGAATCCACAGCTACGTCGGGGAGTTTGTGGAGCGGATTCTCTACGTCCCGATGCCGCCGCCAAACTTTATCTTTAGCATCTGCTACGCGCTGTTTCACCGGATCGAGGAAGAATTTTCCTCCTTCTCCCATCAGGAGATCACGGCAGTCGCCTCGGCGCAGGATCTGTACAAGTTCAAAAAATTGGAGGAGATCCGCGAGTGGATGGTGAGCTCGTTCACGCAGCTTTCGGAGTTTATTGATGCGGTTTACGGTTACGCCACGTCAAAGTACGCCGCCGCGCAAAAGACGGGGGAGGAGGACGAGCTGATCCGGGACGCGAAGGAATTTGTCCACGGAAACATCACGAAGCACCTAAAGATCGAGGACATCGCCCGCCATGTGCACCTGAGTCCGTCGTACTTTGCAATTTACTTTAAGGGAAAAACTGGGGTGAACCTGCGCGACTATCTGCTTGCAGAGAAGATGGAGTACGCGAGAAAGGCATTGACAAACCCCGACACGCCAATCAGCGATGTGGCTTACGACGTGGGTTATGGGGACTACCGATCATTTTCCAGGGCATTCAAGAACGTGCACGGAATCACGCCCTCGGACTTTCAGGCGCGTTATCGGAAAGATTTTATGGGGGGGGGGGTAATAATAAATGAGAGAACGATTCCAAAATCTCCCCTTGATGCGAAAGATTACACTGGTGATCTGTGGGATGGGTGTGATGCTGAGTGGGATTTTAGTGGCGATCGCCATGATCTATTACCTGTCGATCTCCTCGGAGCGGTTGCATAAGAACGCGCTTCTTGCGACAAAACAGGCGGCGGAGAGCTTTAACACAAGCTACACGGACATCATGGAGCGGTTTGTCACGATCTGCGGCACGAAGGAATTTGCACAGGAAGTGCGCCAGATCAACGAGATGGGCGTGACGTATGCCGCGATGGAACAGCAGGTGCAAAACGAGCTGTCTGACCTTGGAAAATGCAGCTACCTGGTGAGCGGAGCTTTGCTCTTGTCCTGGGACGGGCGCACGATCTACACGACGTACAGCAACCGAATCCGAACCCCGGTCAATCAGGTGGTGACGCGAAGCGAATTGGCGTCCGCAAAGGGGATCAGCCTTCTTGTAAAACGTCCCAGCCCGTTTCGCAGCAGTGTCTCGGTGATCCCGATTCTGATTCCGCTCAAGATGGGGCGCGGGGAGTTGTTAAAAATTGGAAAAGAAGATACGGTTCCCGACGCGTATGTGATGATCCTTTTGGACAGCGCGAAGCTGGAGCAGAGTCTTGAGATGGCAAATGTCAAGACGACGGCAAGTTCCTACTGGCTGGTGGACAGTCAGGGGAATCTCATCAGCGGCGACATTTCCCAGAATATTCCACACGTCTTGGAAAAAGGCGGCGCGAAAGAGCTGATCGAGGCGGTGGTATCCGGGGAGGTGGGACAGACGCGAAGCGGGGCGGACGCGTACCTGTTTGCGAGAAAGTTAAAAGTCTCGGACGTGTATCTGGTCAACTATGTGAAACAGGAGACGCTCTTAAACATCTTCGGCTCGACGGGGTGGATGCTTCTTGTGATTCTTGCGATGGTGGTTGTGGTCGTCCTTGCAATCTCGTATGTGCTGACCGGGTACATGATCCGCCCCTTAAACCGCCTGTCGCAGGTCGTACAGCGGATTGAGGAGGAAGATTACACAGAGAAGGAACACTTTGACACGACGGATGAGATCGGTCAGCTCGGAACGGCGGTCAACCAGATGTACGATACGATTCAGCGGCAGATGGTTCGGATCAAGGAGGAAGAGTCCGAGAAGTACCGAACGGAGTTAAAGCTCTTGACGGAGCAGATCAACCCACATTTTCTCTACAACACGCTGGAGTGCATCCAGTCCGAGGTCTTGCGGGGCGAGCGGGAGACGGCAGCGGGGATGATTCAATACTTGGCGGAGTATCTGCGCATCGGGCTTTCTTACGGCGCGGATTTTATCCCGATCACGAACGAACTTCGCCACGCGAACGCCTATGTGAAACTCATGAACCAGCGGTTCGGACAGTCGGTGCTCTTTATGTACCAGATTCCGCCGGGACTGAGCCACAAGCTCGTCCTAAAGACGATTCTTCAGCCTTTGATGGAAAATTCCATCAAGCATGGGTTTGGAATTGACGCGTCCGGGATTCCGATCATGACGCCGACGATTGAGGTGAATCTGTCGGTGCGCGGAGAGAATCTTGCGATCGAGGTGGCGGACAACGGAAGCGGGTTTGAGGTGAAACACGCGCAGAAGATCGCTTTCTGTGAGAGCAAGGAAGCCGCCCGCCACGTCGGATTGCACAATGTCTGGCACCGCCTCGTCACGGTCTACGGGAAAGAGAATGTGCAGATGAATTTTACCTCGATTCCGTACTATCGAAACACGGTGGAGCTTGTGATTCCTCTCAGGGAAAATGCGTCCCCGGACACATCTTCATAGAAAATGCCACCCGGTTCAAGGAATATGTCCTTTGAAAATCCGGGTGGTTTTTCTATACTTTTTTTAAGTGTAAGAGGAGGCTTTTATGGAAACATATATCAATGAGGTAATCGCGCCGCGCGTTCGAGGCGACGGCGGCTGGGTGGAGTTTGTCTCCTTTGAGGAGAAGCGTCTGACCCTGATTTTTCGCGGAGAATGTTCCAAGTGCATTATATTAGACCGCTGCACAGATTGGATTTGCCAGGAGATCAAGAAGAATCTGGGCGAAGATGTGACGATTCAGGCAGTGAGAAAGAAACCCTTTTTCTGGGATCATTGAGGAGGTGCACGGACATGGCATTTGTGGAAGTTGTTAGAAGAAGTATGCGTCCCGAAGAGTGGACGGATCTGCGCTTTTCCTGGATTAAGCGCGGACTGATCGAGAAGCAGTTTGCGATCACGGATTTACAGATCAAGGATGCGCGACAGGTTTCGGAGGATCGCTATGAGATGCTCTCCGACTGGCGGCCGTTTCAGCCGGGAGACATTTACTTTACGCCGGACGGAAGCGTTTTTATTCGGGGAACCGCCGAGATCCCGGAGGAGCTTCTTGGAGAAAAGATCTGGTTTCACCTGCACACGGCGGCGGAGATGATCGTAAAGATCAACGGAACGTATGCGGGCGGCATTGACCCGAACCGCGATCGCCTGCTTGTCAACCCGTTTTTGGAGGCGGGAAGCCGGAAGATCACGATTGAGATTGAGGGGTACAACCGCTCAAAGCCGGACGATGAGCGAAATCCGGACGCGATGGACTCCAGAGGATGCAGACAGATCTTTGAGGGCGCGTACCTTGCAAAAGTCAACGAGCCGCTCTTATCGCTCTTTTACGACTTGACGATTCTTTTGGACATTGCAAAGTCTGCACACTTTGACGAGGATTACCGCGCCTTCTTAAACCGGGAACTGGATCGCGCGCTCAATCTCGTGGACTTTGACACCTGGGAAGGCGTGGAGGCTGCCGCAAAATATATTGAGGAACACATTTACCAGAATACGGATTTTCGCTCCAGTGGAAATGTCGCCTTGGTCGGTCACTCGCATCTGGATATTGCCTATTATTGGCGGCGAATCCATGTGGTGCACAAGAACGCACGCACGATCTTGATTCAGATGCGCTTGATGGATCAATATCCGGACTTTAAGTACTGCCACACCCAGCCTTACACCTATGAAACGCTGGAAAAATATTACCCGGAATTGTTCGCGGAATTAAAAGAAAAGGTGCGTTCCGGTCAATTTGAGCCAGTCGGCGCGATGTATGTGGAGCCGGATTGCAACATTCCGAGTGCGGAGAGTCTCGTGCGTCAATGCCTTTACGGGCAGCACTACTACCGAAAGGCGTTTGGGATTACAGTGGATAATGCCTGGCTTCCGGACGTGTTCGGAAACAGCTGGATTCTCCCACAGATCCTAAAAAAATCCGGGGTCAACTACTTTGTGTCCAATAAGATGTCAACGTGGAACGACACCAACCGCTTCCCGCACAACAACTTTTTGTGGAAGGGAATTGACGGGACAAAGGTGTACGCCTGCGTGCCGCCGACACACTTTATCACCTGGAATATGCCAAGCCAGATTCAGGAAAACTGGGACGCTTACCAGGACAAAGAGGTGGGCGGACAGACCTTATCCATGTTTGGATACGGCGACGGCGGAAGCGGCGCGACCGAGGAGATGGTTGAGCTGATGCACCGCTTTGACAAGCTCTCGATCATGCCAAAGACCGAGCATATGCGGGCAGAGGAGTTTTTACATCGGAATTTAAACGGAAATGAGAACCTCGAGACCTGGGACGGTGAACTTTACCTGGAGATGCACCGGGGGACGTTTACCACAAAGGCACTCTTAAAAGATTACAACCGCCGTTTGGAGTGGAAGCTGAGAACCGCCGAGCTTTTGGCTGTTCTTTCTATAAAAGAAGGGCGCGCTTATCCGCAGGAGGAACTGCGTGACTGCTACAAGAAGCTCCTCTTAAACCAGTTCCACGACATCCTGCCCGGAAGCCACATCAACCCCGTGTTCGAGGACGCAAAGCGCGACTACGAGGAACTGGAAGCGCGGCTGGACGCGCTGATTGACTCGTACCGAACCCCGGATTCGCATTGGTTCAATCCGTTAAACGTTGACCGCAAAGAAGTCGCGTTTGCGGCGGATGAGCGGGGCGCGATCGTGCGAAAAGGCGTGCGCGGAACATTTGCCTACCCAAAGATCGCTTCTTTGGACTTAGGAGAAGTCGCGCCGACGTTTGGAACGGACACGTCCTGGATTACGGTAAATAATGGCGAGAAACTTACGGCAAAGACGCCCTACTATGAGATCCGATTCGCGCAGGATGGAGCGATCGAGAGTCTGTACGACTTGAGAGAGCGCAGAGAGTGGACGGACGGCGGATTCAATAAGCTGCATCTGTATCAGGATACGCCCGGTGTGTATGATGCCTGGGATATTTTGCCAAATTACAAGGATGTGGAGTACGATCTGCGCGTGGAACAGCCGCTCACATTGACGTTTGCGGACGAGAACGTGGCGGAGTTTTACGCGGTGCTCAGGACATCTGGGGATAAAAGCCGCTGGGAGATGCGCGTTCGCGTGTTTGCCGCTTCGCCCTACATCGAGGTGGAGCACATTGTGGACTGGAATGAGAAGCATCGCTTGATGAAGGCAGAATTCTCCTGCAACGTCCTCTCAAGAGAACTCGTCTGCGACACGAGCGCGGGATATATCCGCCGCGAGACACACCGCAACACGAGCTGGCAGAAGGCGCGGTTTGAGGTCTGCCACCACAGATGGTGCGACTTTGCGGAGGAGGGCGGCGGAATCGCCCTGATCAACGAGAATAAGTACGGTCTTGGCGTGGAGGAGAAGGGATTTTCCTTGAGTTTACTGCGCTCGAACATCCGCCCGGACATTATGTCCGACATCGGCCATCACGACTTCTGTTATGTGATTCTGCCCCATGCAGGAAACGGCGTGGAGGCGAAGATCAACGAGAAGGCATTGGAGTACAACGTGCCGCTTGTTCGGGCAAATGTCTCTGCGCCGAATTGGGACTTTGGCTCGCTGCATTTGCAGGCGGTCAAGCTCTCCGAGGACGGGGAGTATGTGGTGTTCCGCCTGTGTGAGCAGAACGGAAGGCGCGGCAGAATCCGCCTTCCATGGAATGCAGTGGCGATGAACCTGCTCGAAGACATAGAAGGGGAGATCTGTGGCGAGCTGGAGTATCAGCCGTTTGAGATTGTGACCTTTGGCGTGAAAAAGGCGGAATTTACATCAAAGGAAATTACCGCGGATTAAGGTGCGCCGGATCTGTCGCCCAAGGATCACGCCAAGGGCAGTGAGAATGGCGTCCTTTGGGATGAAAGCGGCAAAGGAGTATGCCATGATTGCGGCAAAGGTCTTGGGGGACTGGCTGGCGACGGAGAGTGTTGCCCAGCGATAACCGCCGAAGAGCTCGGAGAGCATCATGCCCAAAAGCCCAAGACACACGGCAAGGACGAGCGCGGGTGTGCCTTTTCGGATGCCCTTTGGCAGAGGCGCGCCGCACAGAGCCGCCATCGCCGGCCAGAGCATGATGTAGCCGCCGGTTAGGCCTGCAAGCACGTCGAGACCGCCGCGAAAGTTGGCAAAGACGGGAACGCCGACTGCTCCGAGGAGAATGTAGCAGAGAGCGGCAAAGAATCCGCGCCGAAAGCCTAAGATAGACCCGGTCAGTGCCACACCGAACATCTGAATCGTGATCGGGACTCCGGTCGGCATGGGCAGGGAGATCTGGGAGATTGCGGCGAGAACCGCGGTGAACATACCGATCAAAACAAGGTCTTTTGTGGAAAATGCAGCCCTTGTTTTGGTGGCGGCGGTGAGTGTTTGCTGGTGCATGGCGAATCGTCCTTTCATGAAGAATTTTCCTAAAAATGGAACTAAAGTAACGGTATCACCTGGACGTTCGATTGTCAACCAAAATATTTTTGTAAGTTGACAATTAAAATTTGTCCATAAAGGTTTCTTAACTTTTGTTGACTTCAACAAAGTGAAGTGCTATTATTTTTCATGACGTAAAAAGCCAGTTTTTGTAAGGCATACGGACAGGTAATACTCACAACGATGAAGGAGGAATTGGAACAATGTCTTATGTTGACGAAATCTATGAGCGCGTAGTCGCGCAGAATCCGGGCGAGCCGGAGTTCCATCAGGCGGTGAAGGAGGTGCTGGATTCCCTGCGCCTGGTCATCGACGCAAATGAGGAGAAGTACCGCAAGGCGGGCATCCTGGAGCGTTTCACCGAGCCGGAGCGGGTGATCTCCTTCCGTGTTCCGTGGGTAGATGATGAGGGCAAGGTACAGGTGAATAAGGGCTACCGCGTACAGTTCAACAGCGCGATCGGACCTTACAAGGGAGGTCTGCGCTTCCATCCCAGCGTAAACCAGGGTATCTTAAAGTTCCTGGGCTTTGAGCAGACTTTGAAGAATTCCCTGACTGGTCTTCCCATGGGCGGCGGCAAGGGCGGTTCCAACTTCGATCCCAAGGGCAAGTCTGACCGTGAAGTGATGGCATTCTGCCAGAGCTTTATGACCGAGCTGTACCGCCACATCGGCAAGGACACCGACGTTCCCGCAGGTGACATCGGCGTTGGCGGAAGAGAGGTTGCTTATCTGTTCGGTCAGTATAAGCGCATCACCGGACTGTACGAGGGCGTTTTAACCGGTAAGGGACTGACCTTCGGCGGCTCTCTGGTGAGAACACAGGCAACCGGATACGGTCTGATCTACATCCTGGACGAGATGTTAAAGCACAACGGAAAGAGCATTGAAGGCAAGACGGTTCTGGTGTCCGGCTCCGGAAATGTTGCAATCTATGCGGCTGAGAAGGTAACGGCTCTGGGCGGCAAGGTTGTAGCGATGAGCGATTCCAACGGCTACGTTTACGACAAGGACGGCATCAAGCTGGATGTTGTAAAGGAGATCAAGGAAGGCCGCCGCGGACGCATCAAGGAGTATGTGGACGCTGTTCCCACCGCAGTATACACCGAGGGCAAGGGCATCTGGACGATCCCCTGCGACATCGCACTTCCCTGTGCAACTCAGAACGAGCTGAATCTGGAGGATGCAAAGGCTCTGATCGCAAACGGCTGCTTTGCAGTTGCCGAGGGCGCGAATATGCCTTCTACCAGAGAGGCAACCGACCTGTTCGTTGAGAAGAAGATCCTGTTCATGCCCGGTAAGGCTGCAAATGCCGGCGGCGTTGCAACTTCCGGTCTGGAGCAGAGCCAGAACGCACTGCGCCTGTCCTGGACGTTTGAGGAAGTGGATGAGAAGCTCAAGAATATCATGGTCAACATCTTCGCAAAGGCAGCTGACGCAGCGGAGCGTTACGGCGTACCCGGCAACTATGTAGCTGGAGCAAACATCGCCGGATTCGAGAAGGTTGTTGAGGCAATGCTGGCTCAGGGTATTGTGTAAAAGCCTGACAAAAACTGTGGATTGATAAAAAGAAAAACCGTTCTCCTGTGGATAAGTCTGCGGGGGACGGTTTTTTGATTTGTATCCTATGAAAAAATGCTCCGCCGTGGGTCGCACTGCGGCGGAGTGGAAGGATTCTATTTTGACGAAAACGCTTGAAAATCCCAGGTCTGGGGATGTTGACCTGGGATTTTCTCTTCTACAAATATGGGGGGAAATATATATGATTATAAGGGGGTCTCAAATGAATCTCTTCATTTGATGGTATCAGTATACACGGTTTTGATTGCAAATTCCATTGCTAAGAGACGGGAAAATATTGCAAATCGCCCAATATGTGGTACAATCGGTGGATAAGAGACAAAGGAGATGAAGGGATGTACCAGGAGATAAGCCTGAAGACGGAAAATCTGGTTTATACAAACACGCGAAGCGACAAGGCGGATCTGGATTACCATATGCACTGCCATAATTGTTTTGAACTCTATTACCTGATTACGGGGAATGTGGAGTTCTATCTGGATGGGACGAAAACACGCCCAAAACCTGGGACTTTACTTGCGATCGCGCCAGACGTCTTTCACGGTGTGCGGGCACTTGACGGGCAGATGTATCATCGGATACGGCTGCATTTTACAGAGCATCAACTTGCAGAGGGGGACGCGCAGCTTCTCTTAAAGACGTTTCAGGGCGGCATGCACTATCTGGAAGAACAGTTTGGAATTGAGTGGTATTTTCATGCCGTGGAACAGTGCCGGGAGTACGAAAAGGAGTTGCAGGAGATTGCAATTCGCACAGGATTGACGCTTCTTTTGAGCAGGATATCTGCAATATCCCGGAAGGATCCGAGCAGACGGCGGGTAAAGCCCTCGAAGGTGCAGGAAGTGATTGCCTATATCAACGAACATTTGAGTGAGAGGCTGACGCTTGAGGCGATTGCCAGGGATTTTTTCATCAGCAAGAATCATTTGACCGACATTTTCAAGCAGGCAACGGGGACGACGGTTGCAAATTACATTCTGTGCAAGCGGATGGCTCTGGTCAGAAGAGAGCTGGCTCTTGGAACTCCGACCGCAGTCGCCGCAGAGCGCGCCGGGTTTGGGGATTATTCGAGCTTCTTTCGCGCCTACAAGAAGCTGTTCGGCTATGCGCCGTCTGAGCGAAAGGGGCTGGAGCTTGCCGAGGAAGACCGGGAAGAGGCTTTCTGATAAAAATACTGGCATTTTATAAGGAAGTAGTATATAATGTGAAAAGCCCAAACGCGGGCGAATTGGAGAGCAGAAAGAAGGTGACGCGGATGCATAAGTTTATGCGGACGATCGGTTTTAGCACATATGAGAAGAAGAAAGAGATGGAAGAGCTCCTTGCACAGCTGGCGCGCCAGGCAAAAAGAGTGGGCAGCGTGGTGGAGAAAGAGGGAAGCCTCTTTTGCGAGCTCAGAGCTGAGGTGGCTGAGGATATGGGTGTTGCGATGGCAGGTGAAGTGACTCCGGACGGGAAATTCTACCGGGAGTATTATTATCCCTATGTTATCAACCGTGAAACGAGTTCTACGGCGGAGTGTTCGATTCAGAGACACGCGGAGCGTGAGACTTACGCGGGAATGCTGGACGATTACCGGATGGGCGTTTCTCTGATCTATTATATGGAAAATTCCATGGAGTATCGGATGCGTCTGCGAAACCATGAATCCATACATCAAAAAAGTGTTGCTTTGACCGGACTTTCCTGTGAGGGTAAGATCTTGCTTCCGGTCTTAAAGACGAAGTGGCAGACGGAGAACAGCCAGCAGGAGACGAAGAAGCGGTGCAGGCTGATTGAGGCGGCAAAGAGCGGGGATGAGGAGGCGATTGAGACGCTGACGATGGAGGACATGGATCTGTACTCCGAGGTGTCTCAGCGGATCATGACCGAAGACCTCTACTCCGTGATTGACACTTGCTTTATGCCCTGGGGCGTGGAGTGCGACCAATACTCGGTGATCGGCGAGATCAAGCGCGTCGAGACAAAGACGAACCGGATGACGAACGAGGAGATCTACAATCTTCAGCTGGAGTGCAACGATGTGACCTTCAGCGTCGCAATCAATCAGCGTGATCTGCTGGGCGAACCGGCAGTCGGACGTCGCTTTAAGGGGACGGTCTGGCTGCAGGGGACGGCGCAATTTTAGGCTTGCTTTTTCAAGGGAAATAAGGTATCATGGATTGGAGTTAAAATCCAGTTTTGGTACGCACAAAATTTTATCCACGTCCATATAGCTCAGCTGGATAGAGCACACGCCTCCTAAGCGTGGGGTCGGAGGTTCAAATCCTCTTATGGACGCCAGAGCACAACGCCGAAATCCTTTATTTACAAGGGTTTTCGGCTTTTCTTATGTTTTGAGAGCGGCTTCTGATCCTGCTTTGAGAAGTGCCTATAAGGACGAGAGCATCGACTCAAAAAATTTTATTGTCATTGGCAACGAATCTCGAACTGACCTCAAATTTGAGAAAAGGCTTGCTAATCATTAGCAAGAAAAAGCCCATTTTTGCTAATCAAAAGGCACTTCCTGCTAATCGGAGCAAAAAACCTGCAAAAAAGCTTGCTAATCAAAAAAGTGGGCGTTGCAATTCCGATTCTGTTATGGCGAGTAAAATTGCATATTCTTTTGTTTACATAGAGCATTTATTCTTCCCTGTTTGAAAGGGACGGATAGGTGCTCTTTTTTATTTTCAGACGATAGATGAATGACCAAAGAAGGGAGTGAAGAACGATGAGCTTACTGCGATGGAACATGACCTGGACTTGCTGTCCGTACCGGATCAGAGATGGAACAACGATGCAAAAGCCAAAAACTTTCTCTGTAAAAATAGGTAATTGCGAAACAAGATTGTAATCTTGATTCAGACAAGGTAAAAAGTCCGCTATCGCTGGAAGTTCAAAGGGGTGGATGCAAAAACAGGTTTTTAGGGTATGGAAAAAAGACAGATGGAGATATCTGCCGGGAAAGCTGTATAGAAAAACAGATTTATGCAATCAAGGGTTTTAAACTGCGGAGATATTGATGCTTGTGGATTTTATCCGCAACCATTACGGTGACTAGTTGAGCAATCCCGGCAAGCAGTAAGTCCGCATGCAGCGTTTTTTCATTCTGTGTCTTACGTCCGGCAATACAAAAACTGTCCTTGAAATGGTTTATGGCTTTTTCTACATTCACCCGGATTTTATAGGTGGAATCCCATTCCTGTGTGTTGCGGATTGTTCCGGGGTAAGCGCGAAGGTTCTGTTCCGGATAGATATAAATCATTCTGCCGCAGGAAGAAGACGTACAGGGCGTATCACAGTGGCAGACACGTTTGGATCTCTTCGTTGTCTTATCGTATTCCCATTTCGTTTTGGGACAGACAAATTTCATGGTGGGCAGACCGCAGCGCAGATGAGACTTACTTCCTTACCGCTTCATTGGGAGAGAAGCGTCATGGGGGCAACAGGGAATGCCATCCTCATTTACAGCATAATCGACACCCTCGATTTTGAGTTTGTTTTTCAAGGGAATATATGCGCTTTCAAAGGATGTCTCTTTCAGCAGATATTTATAAATCTCGATGGAATCGAAAGCGGCGTCTCCCAGAAACGTTTTGGGATGGATCAGAGGATGCTTGCGAAAGAAATCCTTCAGAGTCGGGATCTGCGCTTTGGAATCCGCAAGGCTTTTATCCTCATCGGGAGAATCGGATTTCTTTTCCACGACGATTTCCGGATGGGCTGAAAGAAAATCTTTGTTGTAAAAGGAAAGATGCCTGACGATCCCCAACCCATTCGTAACGATGTCGAACTTATAGGCATAACAAAAATGCCCATTGATGTACATCTGCTGGATTGCAGGGTTGGAGGCGGCGTGGGGAGGCATGGAGCCATAGGCAGCTTTATAAGGATCGTAGGAATCATCCAATCCCTTTGATTTTTTGAAAGCATTGAGTTGCTTGATGATGCGGTTAGCGTACTTTGGATTGTTCTCAGTGACCCATGCTTCAACGCCGGAGGCATCAAAGAGCAGCATAGATGCCTTTTGCTTATCAATGCGTTGGCAAATCGGTTCGGTCAGGTCAACGAGGTGATCGAACATGGATTGTAAGTCCGAGAGGAAATCCTGTTTGAAACGGGTAAATTTGGATGCGTCCGGGACGACATCAAAACCACAGAAGTCCCGTAATTCCTGAGAATACTTGAGGAAAATGATCAGGAGGGAGGTCGTCGGAATCGAGAAAATAAGCTGTAATAACAGAGCCTTGAGCATGGGGTAAAGAAGATGCTTACGAGGTCTGCCGGTGGCAGCGTGAAAATGAGAAACAAAAGACACCGGGACAATTTCATCGAGATCAATGGTTTCGTCAAGGATGGAAAGGAACGCATATTTATCGTTATCAAATTTATTTTGGCAATCGGTAAAAATATCTGCCAAAGAAAGCTGTTTGTATGGTATCATATAAGTACAACTCCTTTACTGGTGGATATGGTTAATTGTTACTGGACATCTCAATTTTACCATAAATCAGTGAGGAGTTGTTTTATTTTGTAACAAAAAGAATCCCGTATTTATGCGGGTTCTGGCGTTTCGCAAACGCCTAGTAAGAGGATAGAGAAAAGGAGCGTGTTACATAACCAAATAATCAAAAATTAGAAGGGAGGTTGAAGTCGTGGCGAAGCAAGAAGAAATCAAAATCACAGCTCTGTATGAGCGTTTATCAAGAGATGATGAACAGGCTGGCGAGTCGAACTCTATCCAGAATCAAAAAATGTACCTCGAAGAATATGCCCGACAAAATGGGCTGAGGAACATTCGCCATTTTTCTGACGATGGCTACTTCGGCACGAATTTCAATCGCCCCGGATTCACCGCTTTGCTGGAAGAAATCGAAGCGGGGCGAGTGGCTGCCCTTGTGGTCAAAGACCTATCCCGCTTTGGTCGTAATTATCTGCAAGTAGGCTATTATACTGAAATCGTGTTCCCGAAAAATGGTGTCCGCTTTATTGCCATCAACAATGGCGTGGACAGTGCAAACCCCACAGAGAATGACTTGACCCCGTTCCTCAACATCATGAACGAGTGGTATGCCAAGGATACCAGCAACAAAATCAAAGCGGTGTTCAGGTCGAGAATGCAGAGTGGGAAGCGTTGCAGCGGCTCTATCCCCTATGGCTACAAGCGTACCAAGGAAGATAAACAGCAGCTTTATGTGGACGAGCCTGCCGCAGAGGTGGTCAGAAGAATATTCCGTCTGGCTTGCCAAGGCGTGGGGACTACTACCATCGCTGAAATGCTGACTGCGGATAAGGTTCTGATACCGTCTGCCTATGCCGCCAAGGCATCACCGGAGAATTGCAGACACAAAGAGGTTATAGACCCTTATCATTGGAGTGCCACCACTGTAGGCTATATTCTTGATAGGCAGGAATATCTCAGTCATACGGTGCTTGGCAAATCAATCTGTGAGAACTTCAAGACGAAGCAGCGCAGAACCGCCACACCTGATGAGTTAATGATTTTCCCGGATACCCATGAAGCCATCATTGACCAGGACACATGGGACATTGCAAGAAAGATACGCTCCAAGAAAAAGCCAAAGGCATCGAATGGCACTTATTCCCACCGCCTGTCCGGGCTGGTGTACTGTGCCGACTGTGGTTCCCGAATGGGCTTTATCAGTCCAGAGGCAAAGCACACCGGGAAAAACTACGATTCTAACTCCGCTTTCCAATGCGGCAATTATCGAAACAACGGTAGCGAATGTATCTCTCACTTTGTAAAAACATCGGTTCTGGAAGCCGCAATTTTGCAGGCAATCCAAGCTGTAAGTAAGTATGTGCTGGAAAATCAGACGGAGTTTATCGACCAGCTCAGAGCCGTATGGAACGAGAATAAAGCCAGGAACAGCGACATCGGACAGCAGGAATTGGAACAGTCCCTGAAACGCATGACAGAGTTGGACAATCTGATTCAAAATCTCTATGAAAGCTCCGTGAGAGGTACTCTGCCGGAGCGGCAGGCGCAACGCATGATACAACAATACGATGAAGAACAGCTCCTTCTGGAACGGCGTGTCGAGGAGCTGAAAAGCCAAATCAAGCTGGAGGAAACCAAGAAAGCGGAAACCGGGCGGTTCATTGCCCTTGTGAAGAAATACCAGAACTGCACCGAGCTGACCGACTCCATGCTCTATGCCTTTGTTGACCGCATTGAGGTTCACGAAGCAACGGGCGGTCGCACTATCTACCGACAGCAGCAGATTGATATTCACTTCAATTTCATCGGCAATTACTATCCACCTACTGAAGGGGCATCTGAGGAGGAGCGTATCGCTGCCATTGAAGCCGAACAGCAGCGTAAAAAGTAGGAAAAAGCAAAGCGATCCGCAGAAGCCCAAAAGAAGAAAAAGGCGGAACTTCTGAAAGCTATGGAAGCCGGAGACCCCGAAGCCATTGCCGAGCGTGAACGCCAGCTGGCAATGCAGCGTGAACGAAATCGTCGCCGTCAGCAAAAGCTCAGGGAAGTCAGAGCGACTGACCCCGAATATATCCGTCAGATGGACGAGAAAGAGCGTATCAAGCAGGAAAAACTCCTTGAAGCTGAACGAAAGCGTATGGAACGAGCCAGTCAAAAGAAAAAGCTGTCACGAGCCGAGCTGAAAGAAAAGGCAAAGACCGACCCAGAATCCGCCAAGGAATGGAAAGCTCTGAAAGCCAAGGAAGCCGAAGCCAGACAGCGCAAAAAAGATCGTGAGGAAGAACGCATGGCATCCGACCCCGAATATGCCGCTATGATGGCAGAACGCAAAGCTGAGTACAAGCGCAGGCACACAGCCCAGCGTAAGGCAGAGCGTGAAGCCCTTGTGGAGCTTGCCCAGACCGATGAGGAAGCTGCTAAAAAGCTGGCTGACATGAGAAAATACCAGAGCGAAGCCACTGTCAGAAGCTATCAGAAAATGCGAGCTGATGCCGAAGCTGGAGACCCCGAAGCAATTGAACGATATGAAGCCCACCTTGCCAAACGCAGAGAGAGCTACCGCAAAAAGAAGAAGGAAGTACCGGCATGAACGAACTGAGAACCATTCAACCCAAAGTCAACAAGGAGGTCGCTATGAAACTGAACTATATCAAGTGCGGAGATTATTTTATTCCCGCCATCAAGCTGGAAAAGCCCCACATTCGTCTGGGCAAATGGGGACGGATGCGCTGAGAGTATCTGCGCTTAGCACACCCGGTTATCTTCTCCGATATGGTGCTAAGCGAAACTCTCTATGAGCATTGTGCCGAGATTGAAGCAGCAGCCAAGCACCGCAAGGAAGTCATTCTCCCTCAGCTTATGAAGCTTTACGGTGTGACCGAGCAGTTAAAAGCCGAAAACCAGATGGAATGGGTACGCCAGATGAACGCTTGTGTGGCACAGGCAGAGGAAGCCATCAAAAGCGAATTGATTTACGCTTAAAAGGCAAGTCCAGACCTGCAAAACAGGATATGAAGTCAAGAGTCGCTATTGCAGATGTGATAGCGGCTCTTTCCATACATAGGTGCGATTCAAAGCTCCTAAATTTATTTTACAGAGGTATTTGTCCATGAGAATGTCTATCGAAGAAAAAGATCCCCCTGATTGCGTTTTTGTTGATTTATTCACACTTGCGTGATATACTAAAAATAGTGCAAAGGAGGGCGATTATGGCGGTAAGTTATAAGAAACTGTTTCATCTGTTGATTGATAAAGGCATGACCAATGCAGAGCTGATGGAGCAAGCCGGATTTAGTGCGAATATTATCACCAGATTGAAGCGGGGCAGCTATGTGTCCTTGGACAGCATTGAAAAAATCTGCCTTGCCCTTGGCTGTGGCGTTGACGATATTCTGGAATTTATACCTGATGAAAGGGAGCAAGGAAGCGATGATTGATACAAAGAAAGAGCAGGAGCGTGAGGAACTGCATCGTGCGATATGGGCAATCGCTGATGAACTCCGTGGAGCAGTAGATGGGTGGGACTTCAAGAATTATGTTCTTGGCACGATGTTTTACCGCTATATTTCTGAAAATCTAATGAATTATATCAATTCCGGCGAACAGGAGACCGGTAATTCAGAATTTGATTATGCGAAGATGTCCGATACCGAAGCAGAGGAAGCTCGTGACGGCTTGGTTGAGGAAAAGGGCTTCTTTATTCTGCCCTCTGAGTTGTTCTGCAATGTGAATAACAGAGCGGATAACGACGAAAACCTGAATGAAACCTTGGAGCGTGTGTTCAATCACATTGAAGCATCCGCAAAAGGCTCTGTATCGGAAAGCAGCTTTGCCGGGTTGTTTGATGATTTTGATGTAAACAGCAATAAGCTCGGTTCTACCGTAGCAAAGAGAAATGAACGCCTTGCAAAACTTCTGCATGGCGTAGCAAGTATGAACCTTGGCGATGTAAAAGACCATGATATCGATGCTTTTGGCGATGCTTATGAATATCTGATGACCATGTACGCCTCCGGCGCAGGCAAGTCCGGCGGTGAGTTCTTTACCCCTGCCGATGTTTCCGAACTGCTGACCCGGCTTGGCACGGTGGGCAAAACTGAAATCAATAAAGTCTATGACCCTGCGTGTGGATCTGGTTCGCTGCTTCTGAAAGCGGAAAAGGTTTTGGGCAGAGATGCCGTCAGAAATGGCTTTTATGGACAGGAAATCAATATCACGACTTACAACCTTTGCCGTATCAATATGTTCCTGCATGATGTTGGCTTTGATAAGTTTGACATTGCCTGTGAGGACACCCTGACCGCACCGCAGCACTGGGACGATGAACCGTTTGAGCTGATCGTTTCCAACCCTCCGTACTCCATTAAGTGGGCTGGCGATGACAACCCTCTGCTGATTAACGATCCTCGTTTTTCTCCGGCTGGCGTTCTCGCCCCGAAGTCTAAAGCTGACCTTGCCTTTATCATGCACTCCCTTTCCTGGCTGGCAACAGGCGGCACGGCAGCAATCGTCTGCTTTCCCGGCATTATGTACCGTGGCGGTGCAGAGCAGAAAATCAGAAAATACCTGATTGACAACAACTTTATTGATTGTATTATTCAGCTACCAAGCAATCTGTTCTTTGGAACTTCCATTGCGACCTGCATTATGGTGCTGAAAAAAGGCAAAGCCGACAACAAAACGCTGTTTATTGATGCTTCCGCCGAGTGTATCAAGGTAACGAACAACAACAAGCTGACACAGGCGAACATCGAAAGAATCGTGGACACCTTTGCTAATCGAGCCGAGGAAGCACACTTCTCTCATCTGGCAAACTATGAAGAAATTGAGGGCAATGACTACAATCTGTCTGTTTCCACCTATGTGGAAGCCGAGGACACCAGAGAGAAAATTGACATCGTAAAACTCAACGCCGAGATTGAGAAAATCGTTGCCCGTGAGCAGGTTCTTCGTGATGAAATAGCAAAGATTATTGCAGAAATTGAGGTGGGATGATGAAGAAGGACAAGCGTGAAATCAGCATCGTTCGTTCCTCCGCTGCGGAATATCTGACATTCATCACCGCCACCGGGGAAAGCGATGTAAATGCTGTATATTGCGATGAAAATGTATGGTTGACCCAAAAAATGATGGGACTTCTGTATAATGTAGAAACGCACACCATCAATTATCACTTGAAAAAAATATTTGCCGACGGAGAGATCGACGAGAATTCAGTTATTCGAAAATTTCGAATAACTGCTGCGGACGGCAAAACCTACAACACCAATCACTATAATCTGAGCGCCATCATTGCTGTGGGCAATAAGGTGGATTCTCCCCGTGCGGTGCAGTTCAGAAAGTGGGCAAACCGTATCATTGAAGAATTTACCGTGAAGGGCTTTGCTATGGATGACGAGCGACTGAAAAACGGTGGCACCATTCTGACAAAAGATTATTTTGAGGAGCAGCTGGAACGCATCCGTGAGATTCGCCTTTCGGAACGGCGTTTTTACCAGAAGATTACCGACATCTATGCCACCAGCATTGACTACGATGCCAAGGCAGAAACGACAAGGCTGTTTTTCGCACGGGTGCAGAATCAGCTTCATTGGGCAATCCATGGTGAAACGGCGGCAGAGACCATCTATCGCCGTGCTGACAGCAGCAAAGAGAACATGGGGCTGACCACTTGGAAGGATGCTCCCAACGGCAAAATTCAGAAATTCGATGTGGTGATTGCCAAGAATTATCTGACACAGGAAGAACTTTCTGCGATGGCGAGAATCGTCAACGCCTATCTGGACTTGGCGGAGCTGCGAGCTGAGGAACAAGTTCCTATGACGATGGAGGATTGGGCAGAACAGTTCGAGGGCGTTCTTCGGCTGAGCCGAAAGGAAATTCTGACCAGTGTGGGCAGCATTTCTGCCAAAATCGCAGAACAGCACGCATTGAGCGAGTTTGAAAAATATCGCATCGTGCAGGATCAGCTGTATCAAAGCGACTTCGACAGGATATTGCTGGAAGTGGATTCACATAAAAAAGAACTGCCGGAAGCGAAGAACGGCGGTGAATAAACCTTATGAGATTATCTGATGTTTTATCAAAACCGCCCGCTAAGGAATATGTTCAAATTGATGCATTTTTGTGAGCAAGAATCTAATCAGTGTTGATTGCGTTTTGACTTGCGGATGCGGTGCTTCCATACCGGTATGGTTTTTGATAGAGAGCAAAAATAATATAACAGGTCAAGTACCGGCTATACGCATATTGAAGAAAAGTGTAAAACTATCCGATATGGTTCGGCTCAACGACAATCGCTACGGGGAGTTTACTCCGTTATTAGACAAAGCTATGCAGGCATATACCGACGGATTAGGAGCAGGCGCAGTTGTATATCTGAGAAAAATTTTCGAAAAAATCACGGTGAAAACAGCGAAAGCAGTCAATATTGAGTATGCTCAATATGAAGGCGGAAACCCAAAGAACTTCTCTGAGCTACTAAAAAAGGTGGATGAAAAATGCTCAATAATCCCCAAAGAATTTTCTGCAAACGGTTATAAATTGTTTCGAGAATTGAGCGGTGTCGTACATGGGGAGTATGATGAAGAAGCAGGATTGAAGAATTTTGAAGCCCTGCACAGGCTCGTAATAGGAATCCTTGAAAATGTAATCAATCATAAAGAGTTATTGGATGCTATTACTGTGCTTGGTTGGAACGAAGAAAGAGGTGAAGATAAATGAGTCAATTGGACGAACTGATTCAGCAATATTGCCCGGATGGGGTGGAGTTCATGCCCGTCAAGGATGTTTATCAAAGACTGAAAGGAACACCGATTACTGCGGCTAAGATGAAGGAAATTGAAAGAGCCGACGGAAATATCCGAATTTTTGCAGGCGGTAAAACGGTTATCGATGCTTACGAGGAAGATATTCCGAAAGCAAATATAACGAGAGTTCCGGCGGTGTTGGTTCAATCTCGTGGGGTAATTGATGCTGTATATTATGAAAAACCCTTCACATTCAAAAATGAAATGTGGGCATATACACACGAAAATAAAACGGCAGTTAAATATCTCTACTATGTGTTGAAGAACAATATGGAGAAATTCAGAGAAGCTGCATCGGGAATGGGTTCGCTACCGCAGATTTCCTTAAAAGTAACAGAGGATTTTTTGATTCCCGTTCCTCCTCTGCCAGTGCAGAGTGAAATTGTCCGTATTCTGGACAATTTCACGGAGCTTACAGCGGAGCTTACAGCGGAGCTTACAGCGAGAAAGAAACAGTATGAGTTTTATCGGGATAAGCTGCTGACCTTCGGCGATGTCCGAGGGGGGGGAGACAAGTGATGTTGTATGGAGAACACTTGCAGAGATTGCAGACATTTCAACTGGGTCGAGCAACACTGATGATGCGGTTGAGGACGGCTGTTATCCATTTTTTGTTCGTTCTCAGCAGCCACTTGCTAAAGATGAATATGAGTATGATGAAGAAGCAATTATCACCGCAGGAGACGGCGTAGGCGTTGGAAAGGTATTCCATTATATCAACGGGAAATATGCACTCCATCAAAGAGCTTACAGAATTCATCCTGCAACAGACGAGCTTTTGGGTAAATATCTGTATCACTACTTTGTTGCCACTTTCCCGAAATATATCAGTCAGCAAATGTATCAAGGATCAGTGCCATCAATCCGCAGACCGATGCTCAATAAGTTCCAAGTTGCAATTCCGTCACTTGATGTTCAGAAACGCATTGTCAATGTTCTCGACAACTTCGATGCCATCTGTTCTGACCTGAGCATCGGTCTTCCTGCTGAGATTGAAGCAAGGCAAAAGCAGTACGAATTTTATCGTGACGCTCTCTTGACTTACGCTGCAACCGGCAAGACAATCTTGACAGACAGACAGACAGACAGACAGACAGACAGACAGACAGACAGACAGACAGAC
>Cebus_capucinus_imitator_PRJNA485217_SSR047__coassemble_998_pt1 | contig 54749 bp, 39 predicted proteins | sample Cebus_capucinus_imitator_PRJNA485217_SSR047__metabat2_high_PE_002 | metagenome-assembled genome bin Cebus_capucinus_imitator_PRJNA485217_SSR047 | reverse complement strand
GATTGCAGATCCGGGAACATTTTCCCTCACATTCGAGCAGCTTGACGCGCCGTTTGCATTTTCCTGCCTGCCCTACACGCCGTTAGAGCTTGAGAGTGCGACGCACATCGAGGAACTTCCGCCTGCCCGCCGCACGGTAGTCACGATTCTTGGGGCGGTTCGCGGAGTCGGCGGAATCGACAGCTGGGGAACGAACGTGGAGGACGCGTACCATATTCCGGCAGAAAAAGACATTACGTTCGGCGTGGTGATTCGATAGCGGTATTTTGATGTGGAGGAAGTCTGGGAGAATAAGAAACAAAAGAACTATTGAACCTCAAATTGAGGATAGCCGTCACGATTGCGAATGGTGACGGCTATTTTTTGCCCCTTCACTTTTCTAAAGTTCCCCGAATATAATTCCGATATTCCCTCGGCGTTTTCCCCTGCCGTTTCTTGAACATACGGGCAAAGTAGTTGGCGTCGGAGAAGCCGCAGCGGGACGCGATCTCGCTGATGGACAGCTGCGTGGCGTTTAGCAGGATGATGGATTGGCGGATGCGGGTCTCGTTGATGCAGTCTGTCACGGTCATTCCTGTCTCTTTTTTGAAAATCGCCGAGAGGTGGTTTTCGGATACCGAACACGTCTGTGCCAGATAGGAGAGCGAGAGCTCGGAATTATAATAGAAGTCAATGATGTCAAGGCACGCCTGCACGGTAGCACAGTAGCGGCGGCGGGAGTAGTTTTGCACCATCAGGCAATATTTGTGAATCATCGTCGAGTGGATGCCATCAAGCTGCTTGAGCGAGAGCGAGGACTCAATCTGAATCGCGAACTGGCGGGAGAGGTGGTCGATGTGCAGCGGATGCACACCGCCGACCTGCGCCGCTTTTCGCATCAGCGTGTTGAACGTAATCATCAAGTTTTTCTTGTCCCGCAGAGGAGATGGATTTCGTGGCGTGATTCGGAAACTCAAAAACTCATATCCGAGTTTTTCCGCCAATTCCAGATTCCCGGCAGCAACCGCGTTCATCAACTTCTGTTCCGCCTCGTAGCGGTCAGCGATGGTGTTGAGCGCGACGTTAGGCTGTGCGGGGCTGCTGTAATCGGTAAATGGGGGGGCGTAATCCTTCCATTCAATGCTATCGCGTTTGACTTCCTGAACCGAGATCTGCTTGCCGCAGAGTTTGGAAAAGTAAAAACTCAGCGTGTGACACCAATGGTCTTTTGTCGTAATCACCGGAAGACTGTTAAAAAATTCCAGAAAATCTTCCTGGCAATCTCTTGAGATTCCTTTTTCATCCATTAAACTGTGAAAGTGCATATTGTCCACGGCTTCATATAAGAACGGCCCAATTGCAAAAATCCGACAATGTAAGGCTTCGGCAATCTCCGGCTTGAAGCGAAAAAAAGTGTAGAACATTCCAAGCTCGTCCTCTAAAAGAAAGGCCGTCTCTTCGGGGAGATTCTGGAGAAGTGCCGCGCCCACGCGCGTATAGTCAAATGCCGCGGTCATGCGCTTGCGAAAGCCAAGATCCAGCTCTTCTATCTCCTCTGCGATGTTGTAGAGACATTTGCAGTGAAATCCATGATAGGTGTAAAATTCTTTGATCAGTTCCAGCAAATCTACTGCCATACAAGTTCACTCCTTTATTCGTACAAATCCGTTCAAAATAGTATCATAACATGAAAAAATGCTAATAACAAGGGAAATCGTACTAGCATTCACGGGGGCAAATTGTTACAATACTAACAATCTACAAATAAGGAGGCAGATTGACATGGCTTCAATCAAGAAAAACGTCAAGCCCTTCGGCATGGCAGATAAGCTGGGATATGCATTCGGCGATTTCGGTAACGACTTCACCTTTATGCTGTCTTCCATGTTTATGATGAAATTCTACACCGACGTGATGGATGTACCCGCCGCTGTCGTGGGTCTACTGATGATGGTTGCCCGCTTCGTGGACGCAGTCACTGACGTAAGTATGGGTCAGATCGTTGACCACTCTAAGCCCACCAAGGATGGAAAGTTCAAACCCTGGATTCGCCGTTGCTGCGGACCTCTGGGAATTGCCGCATTCTTAATCTTCCAGGCAGGCTTTGCCGGAATGCCCCAGACATTCAAGATCGTCTGGATGTTCGTTACTTACCTGCTGTGGGGTTCCATCTTCTACACCGCAGTAAACATCCCTTACGGTTCTATGGCTTCCGCAGTTTCTCCGGATCCCAACGACCGTGCGCAGCTGTCCACCTTCCGTTCCATCGGTGCTTCCTGTGCAAACCTGGTAATCGGTACGTTCACTCCCATGTTTGCTTACATCACCGTTGACGGTGCAACCGTTCTGTCTGGAAGCCGTATGATGATCATTGCCGGCGTATTCGCTGCCTGCGGTATCATCTGCCATATGCTGTGCTTCCATCTGGTAACGGAGCGTGTGGAAGTTCCTCAGAACACTTCCAAGATCAACGTTGGCTCCATGATTAAGAGTGTGCTGACCAATCGTTCTCTGTTAGGTATCATCGCAGCTGCAATCATGCTGCTTTTGGGAATGCTGGGAATGACCGGAATGGCTCCCTACATCTTCCCCGTTTACTACAACAGCAGCTCTGCTCAGTCCATGTCCTCTCTGCTTAGCAGCCTGGGAACTCTGTTCGTATGTGCTCCTCTGGCAGCGAAGATCGCAGCAAAGGTTGGTAAGAAGGAGCTGTCTGTGGCAGCTTGCTTAATCAGTGCCGCTGTATGGATTGTCTGCTTGCTGATTCGTCCCACAAGCCCCATCGTGTTCGTTGTATTCTATGTAATCGCGTACATCGCTCTGGGCTTCTTCAACACCATGATCTGGGCTATGATCACGGATGTTATCGACGATGCTGAGGTAAAGAACGGAATCCGTGAAGACGGAACGATCTACTCCGTATACTCTTTCGCAAGAAAGCTCGGACAGGCTCTGTCCTCTGGTATGATCGGTGCTTTGATGACTGCAATCGGCTACAACCATGCAGTGGCAGCAAACCCCAGCCAGTATCCTGAGATCCTGTCTCAGATCTTCAATCTGTCCTGCCTGATTCCTGCGCTTGGTATGCTGGCAGTTGGCCTGTGCCTGTTGTTCATCTATCCGTTGAGCAAGAGCCGCGTGGAGGCAAACGTTGCAGAGCTGAAGAACAGAAAGGCGAAGAGATAATTCTTCTCAGGTCATTTTGAAAGGACTCAAAAAAGAATGGCAAAGAAAGCAACTGAAAACGTAAGATATTTTGAAAATGCAAACGGTCCCGTAATTGGGACCGTTTCCCGCCAGATCATCGAAAAAGACGGAATGTACTTTAAGGATCTGGACGGAAGCGGCGAGTTCAAGGAGTACGACGACTGGAGACTCCCCGCCGCAGAGCGCGCGGCAGCTTTTGTAAAGACATTGAGCCGCGAAGAGAAGATCGCGCAGCTGTTCATCTCCGACTGGAGAATGGGTAAGTTTAACAGCCGCAACCCGGAGCATACTCCGGTACTCGATGAGTCCGGACTGCTTGATGACGGTGAGTTCAACGGCAAGACCATCTTTGGTCAGCAGCATTTGCCCGGAACAACCACCTTATTAAAAGAGTGGTTCTCCCGCCACCTGATTCTGCGTGACAATCCGCCCGCAGCAGACCTGGCCGATTGGTTAAACCAGCTTCAGGCACTTGCTGAGGAGTGCGATCACTTTGTTCCTGTTCAGGTGGTATCCAACTCCAGAAACGAGAACGGAGAAGTGGTTTACGGCATGAACGACGCGGCAGGCGTGTTTGCGACCTGGCCCGGAACTCTGGGAATCGCCGCAGCAATCCGTGGCAACGACATTTCCCTGATCGACGATTTCGCAGACTGCATCCGCAGAGAGTGGGACAGCGTTGGTCTGAAGAAGGGATATATGTACATGGCGGACGTGGTGTCCGATCCCAGATGGCAGAGAACGTTCGGAACCTTTGGTGAAGATCCGGAGCTGATCTGCAAGATCTTTGAGCGCATTATCCCTAAGATTCAGGGAAGTGAGGAAGGCGTGACCACGGACGGCGTTGCTGTCACCGTGAAGCATTTCCCCGGCGGCGGTGCGAGAGAGAACGGATTTGATCCCCACTACAAGATGGGTCAGTGGAATGTGTACCAGACGGAGGGATCTCTCCAGAAGTACCACATCCCTGGTTTCCAGGTAGCGGTGGACAAGAAGGCTTCCTCCATCATGCCGTACTACGCAAAGCCCGCAAAGGCAAAGAGCCAGCCTCAGACCGACAAGAACGGCGAGGCAATGGAGATGCAGCCTTACGGTTTTGCATTCAACAAGCCATTTATCGACGGTCTGCTCAGAAAGCAGATGGGATTTGAGGGATATATCAACTCCGACACCGGTATCGTTCACAACATGAGCTGGGGTGTGGAGATGTTAGACGAGGCGGAGCGCGTCGGCTTTGCAGTCAACAACGCAGGTGTGGATCTGATCAGCGGTCTGTTTGACAATAAGCAGGGCGTTGAAGCTTACGAGCGTTCCAAGAACGATTACTATGAGACACACGAAGTTCCCGAAGGCTTCACGAAGGAAGAGCTGATTCTGACGGATGAGGCGATTGACCGCGCCGTAACCCGCACGCTGACCGAGATGTTTGCTCTTGGTATGTTCGAGAATCCTTACCGTGATTCCCAGAACGCGGCAAAGGTTGCAGCGGATGAGAAGGACTGGGCAAATGCGATGGACGTTCACCACAAGAGTGTGGTTCTTCTGAAAAATGACGGCGTTCTGCCTCTGACCGAGGAGAAGCTGGCAGGAAAGAAAGTCTACGCGGAGTGCTTCCACAAGGATGCCGAGAAGGGCGTGGAGATGACCAAGGGGCTGAGAGATCAGCTGACCGGTGAGAAGATCACGCTGGTTGATGATTACCACGACGCGGATGTGGCGTTACTGTTCTTGCAGCCTTCCTCCGGTGAGTACTTCAACGCAACTCCCGGATACCTGGAGCTGGATCTGTGTGAGAATAAGGACGTTTGCAACGTGGATGACGAAGGTCGCCCCACGGACGAGACCCACAAAGAGACGACGCTCTCCGGCGTGGGACGGATTGCCGAGATCGCAAGCGAGCTGCACAGCCGCGGCGGCAAGGTGATTGCAAATGTGAACGTGACGCTGGCATGGGAAGTTGGCAATGTGGAGCCGCACTGCGACGCATTTCTGGCTGGATTTGATACTTACACCAACGCAACGCTTGACGTGGTGTTCGGTCGTGTCAACCCCAGTGGAAAGCTGCCCCTGACTCTGCCTCGTGGGGACGAGGTTCTGGCAGTGGACAAGAACGGCGTCTGCATCAGCCCCAACGATATTCCCGGCTACGATAAGGATGCTTATATGCCTGAATCTATGAAGGATGAGAACGGCAAGGCATACGCTTACCGTGACGGCGCAGGAAATTACTACGAGCTTGACTTTGGTCTGAGCTACTAAGAAAAAACTGGAGAAGGTTTTAATGGGCGGTTCTGCTTGCAGAGCCGCCTTTTTTATGCTATCCTGCCTTATAATATGTGAAAAAAGGAGTTTTTTCAATGGAACGAACGATTGATTTGCAGGAAATATCCGACGGAAAGCGTTACGGTGCGAACGATATGGTGCGGGCGGACTGCGGAGACTGTGCGGGGTGTTCGGCGTGCTGTCGCGGGATGGGAAGTTCGATTGTTCTTGACCCGCTCGACGCGTATCGGCTGAGTGAGGGGTTAAAAATGAGCTTTGGCGAGCTGCTTTCCGGTCCGATTGAGCTTTCTGTCGCGGACGGGATCATTTTACCAAACTTAAAGATGGCGGGGGAGGAGGAAAAATGTTTCTTTCTGAACGAGGCGGGGCGATGTCAGATACACGCGTTTCGACCGGGATTTTGCCGGATGTTTCCGCTCGGAAGAATCTATGAGAACGGCTCATTTCAATATTTTCTCCAGGTACATGAGTGCAAGAAGGAAAACCGCGCGAAAGTGAAGGTGAAAAAGTGGCTCGACACGCCGGATCTTGCGCGCTACGAATCATTTGTCAACGAGTGGCATTACTTTGTGAAGAAATTGCAGGACGCCTTAAAGGAACCACAAACGCGCGAGAAGGCAAAGCCGGTGAGCATGGCTCTCTTAAAGGTTTTTTACCTTACGCCGTACCAATCCGGGGAAGATTTTTACGAACAGTTTTCCCGGCGGATGCGTGCAAATGCGGACGCAATCTGCGCTTTACTTGACTAAGCGCGCAGGAACGAATAATGTGCAGGAAATGAGTTGGATTTTTCATGTTTTTTTGGCGAAATGCGTGGTAAGATTTTTACATCAACCTCAAGAGGAGGACTACCATGTTATACCCAAGAGAAAACAGAGCGCGGGCAATCTTGGAGCTCGCAGGAGAATGGAATTTTAAGCTGGACGACGGAACGGGACTTTCCGAACATTGGGAAAAAGCACCCTTAAAAGATGCGGATCGCATCGCCGTTCCCGCTTCCTACAATGACCAGAAAGATACGAGAGAGTATCGCAACCACTATGGCTGGGCATTTTACCAAAAAGAGGTGACAATCCCTGCTTTCTATGAGGGACAGCGGCTCTTTCTTCGCATGGACGCCGTGACGCATGACGCAAAAGTGTGGGTCAACGGGGAGCTTCTGTGTGAGCACAGAGGCGGATTTTTGCCTTTTGAGGCGGAGCTGACCGGATTGGTGACGCCGGGCGAGACGTTTCTTCTCACGATTGCGGCGGATAACCGCCTGAGCCACTCGACTTTGCCGATCGGAAATGAGGGCGGAACGGCGTTCTTTGGCTCCGATAACCCCGGTATTCCGAGCGTGGAGGCGGCAAAGATTTGGAGAAAGCCCCAGAATCTTCCAAATTTTGACTTCTTTAACTATGCGGGCATCAATCGCCCGGTTCGCATCTACACCACACCGGCTGACCGCATCACGGATCTGACGCTGGTGACGGACGTGGAAGGTGCGGACGGAATCGTAAATTATGAGATCGCGCTGGACGGAGATCCCGAAAAGCAGGTTTACGTTGCCATCTTAAACCGGGAAGGACAGCTTGTGGCAGAGGCGCAGGGAAGCAAGGGCAGTGTGCGGATTGCAAATGTAAATCTCTGGAACCCGCATCCCGGCGATCCCTACCTGTACACGCTCAAAGTCGTCTACGGCGAGGACGAGTATGCCCAGACGTTCGGTGTTCGCACGATCAAAGTTGAGGGAACCAAGTTCTTAATCAACGGTCAGCCGTTTTACTTTAAGGGATTTGGAAAGCACGAGGATTCTCCCTTCCACGGCAGAGGATTTGACTACTGTCTCGATGTGAAGGACGCTGGACTGCTGCACTGGATTCATGCCAATTCCTTCCGCACGAGCCATTACCCCTACGCGGAGGAGATGTACGAGCTGTGCGACAAAGAGGGAATCGTGATTATTGACGAGACTCCGGCAGTCGGAATCGGAGCGGGCGAGCGTCAGGATCCCTACAAGACCTTCCCCATCAAGGAGTACCACGAGTCCGTCTTAAAGGAGCTGATCGCAAGAGACAAGAATCACCCCTGCGTGGTGATGTGGTCTTTGGGAAATGAACCCGACACCGAGCATTTCCCGGAATCGGCCTATGAATATTGGCATTCGCTGTATGAGCTGGCGCACGAGCTTGACCCATCCAACCGCCCGGTGACATTCGTCTGCTGTCAGAACGACTACACGAGAGACATCGTGACCCGCACCATGGATGTGGTTTGTTTAAATCGCTACTACGGCTGGTACAATCTCTCCGGCGACCTGGAAGCTGCCTGCTACGCGCTGAACATGGAGCTTGACTTCTGGGAAGAGCAGAAGAAGCCTGTGATGTTTACGGAGTACGGCGCGGACGCGGTTCCCGGCATCCACAACACTGTTCCTGAGATGTTCTCCGAGGAGTTCCAGGAAGAATATCTTGACCGCGTTCACGCAGAGTTTGACAAGCGCGCTTTCTTTATCGGAGAGCAGGTCTGGAACTTTGCGGATTTTGGAACGGTTCAGGGCTGTATGCGTGTGGGCGGCAACAAGAAGGGACTTTTCACCCGTGACCGTCAGCCAAAATATGCGGCACACAGCCTGAGAAAACGCTGGGAGGCAATCCCAAACTTCAATTATAAAGTGTGATCCGTTCGTTCCTGAACGAAATCTCTGGGAGAGACGCCTTCTACTTTTTTGAATACCTTGCTAAAGTAGAAGGCACTCTCAAACCCAAGCCGATCTGCGACTTCATACACTTTCAGATCCGATTCCAACAACAAACTCTTTGCCCGCGCAATCTTTCGCTGGGTGATGTATTCGGAAAATCCCACATTACAAGTCTTTTTGAACAGAGAACTCAGATAATTGGGGCTAAGACCAAATACTGCCGCCACATCGTTGAGGGAGAGATGTTCCTCGACATGGCTGTTGATGTATTTTTGTACGTTGTTTACAACGCTCTCTTTGTAGGTGCGCCTGCGCGAACGGAGCGACTCGCACAGCCCGTCGCGAAACTGCGTCAGCCATTCCACGATCTGTTCCACAGTCGCCATCCGGTAGATGGAGCGGTATCCGTCCGGGTAGGATGAAAAGAGCGGGGAGATGATCTGCTCGCCGTCCGGAAGCAGGGAGAGTGCGAGATAGAGAATGTTGCACGCTCCGTCCATCGCCTGTAAGAGACGCACCGGGCCGTGCCCGAAAAGCTCGATGATCTGAGTGAGCGTGGCGTGGAGAGCTTCGGTGTCAAACTCCTCAAACGCTCTGGAGAGGTCATTTCTCCAAAGGGAAATGTTGAAGGAGTTTTTTAATTGCGAATCGGTGCCGTCCTCCTCCACGATGGAGGCGATGGGGCGGGCGTCCCCGGTCATTCCCAGCGACTGTCTTGCTTCCTGATAGGAAATGCTGATGTGGGCGGGAGAGTGGACAACGGAGCCAAGCCCTGCGCGCACCGAGACATTAAAGTAGTTTTGCACCATCTTGCAGACATTTTCCCACGCCTCTTTTAAGGCAAGGGAAGAGAGTGCGCGCTCCTCTCCGTGAAAGATCACGGCAAAGTGGCGCAGATCGAGCGGAATCACATAGCAGGAAAGGTATTTTTTCAAAATATCCTGCACCATCTGAAGGCTGCTCGAATACAGGCTGATCTGCTGGTTCTCGTCAAGCTGTGCGCTGCCGGTACTTTGAAGAGACCCCTGGGCGGCAAGGTAGGCAGAGTCCGAAAAGTCGAGCTTTAAGTCCTTTGCCTGGAGCAGAAATTGCTCGTCACTGTCAAAGAGGTTGTGCAATAGGCGCAGGAAGAACTTCTCGTGGTAATTTTCCAGAGAAATCGTCTCGGCAGAGGCGCTTTCCGGTTCTTTGCGGCTTGCCTTGATCGCCTTTAGCCGCTCCAGCGCGCGGTTTACGGAGTCGGTGAGCGACTGCGCGTCCAGTTCTAATTTTACCAGATAATCGACTGCCTGGTAGCTCATCGCCTGCTTGATGAGTGAAAATTCCTCGTAGCTTGTGAGGATGATAAAGACCGGAACCGGGCCGTAAGTATCGCGGCACGCCTTTGCCAGTTCCAGACCGTTCATCTTGGGCATCTTGATGTCTGTGATTACGATCTCCGGGGAATGTTCCTCGATCATGGAGAGCGCAGCTTCGCCGTTCACGGCAGTCCCGCAGACCTCAATTCCAAGTGACGCCCAGTTAATCATGGATTTGATTCCGATTTGCACCAATGGCTCGTCATCTACAATCAATAGTTTTATCATAAGTTTCTACTCCCTATCTTGATCTGTCTTATATCGCAAGGTAACGGTTACAGCCGTGTACTCGCCGACTGTGCTTGCAATCGAGAGTCCGCAGTCTGCCCCGAAATCGTACCGGATGCGTTGGTTGACGTTGTTTAAGCCGACTTTTCGGAAGAAGTCCGCGCTTGGGGCGCAGTCACCGGAGAGCACCTGACGGATCGTCTCCTCGTCCATGCCGATACCGTTGTCCTTCACGGTGATGAGCAGGCGGCGTGCCTCGCCCTCGCCTTCTTCGTGGGCGGTGATCGAAATTTTCCCGGCAACGCCCTTTGGCTCAATCCCGTGAAAGAGCGCGTTCTCCACAATCGGCTGCAAGGTGAAGCGGTGAATCAGGCAGTGGTTTAGTTCGGGCGATTCGAGCCCGTACTCGACGCTCAATCCGCCGCCGTATCGGTATTGCTGGATCAGCACATAATCTTTGACGAGGTTTAACTCCTCCTCAAGCGGAATCAGTGCGGAAGAGCCTTTTGCCACATTTTTCATCAACCGGGCGAGCGAGGTGGTCATCTCCGCGATTCCGGATGCGTTTTGAATCGTCGCCATCCACTTGATGGAGTTGAGCGTGTTGTAGAGGAAATGCGGGTTGATCTGACTTTGCAAGATCTGGTACTCCAGGTCTTTTTTCTGCCGCTCGTCCTCCACGCGCCGGTTCATCAGTTGGTAGACATTTTCTGCCATATCGTTGATTCCTCGCCCAATCGCTCCAAGTTCGTCCTGCGTAATCTCAATCGCGGGTTCGCGCGAAAAGTCGCCGTCCGAGATGGCGGAGATCTTCTGGTAGATCGCCTTGATGGGGCGGCTGACCAGACGGTTTAGGGCAAGCGTGAGCAGGATTCCAAGCCCGATCGTGACAAGAAGCAGGAGTGCGATCAGGGCAAAGTAGGCGATGCTTTGGTGCTTGTATGCCTGTTCAGACAGGATGCAGGAGACGCTCCAACCATCCACGCCGAGGGGCGTTGTTACCATGATGCGGGAACCGCTGCCAGCCAGGGAAATTTTCTGCACCTGTGTCTGGGAGCGAATCGCCATCCGGGAAAGTTCGCCCGTTACGGTGTACTGTGGCGTTCCCTCGACAAACTTGCTGTCTGAGACGAGATAGGAGTGGTCTCCGATCGTCACAAAGAGCACGCCATCCGTCTCGGTGGGATAATTTTCCAGATAATTCATCAACAAGTCGGAGGAGACGGACAAGTACGACCAACCGAGAATCTGATCACTGTAAGCACTCTCGATGGGGCGGATGATGGGAAGAATCAGGCTCTGGCCGCTTTTCCTAAAAAACGGGTCGTCCGTAAATCCGATCCAGCGATAGTCTGGGGCTTCTAAAAGTTCCTCAAAAAAGGGGCTGTCGTGGATGAGTTTTGCGGATTCCGGAACCCCGTAGGCCGCCTGCGCCGATACTTGCAGATAGTTTCTGAGGTTGACCGGAGAGATGACGGCTTTTGTGATGTATTGCACAGAGGGGGTATTCGTATATTGCTCTTTTAACGCCGTGTAAGTGGAGGCGGCGATGTTTCGCAACGGAAATTCTTCGGAGGAAATCCCCGGCATGCGGGCGCGATCCTGGAAGCGTTCCAGATAATAAGAAATGTTGGTGTTGATGCTGCACCAGCGGCTGAAATAGAGAATGTTTCCCATGTCATTTTCCACATTATGGGAGATGACTTGGAGATTGTACTCCGCAGACTGCACTTGGTTTTTGCGAAGAAATGTTTGAAAGACACAGAAGCAGACCGTTACCGTCACCACCGCCACAAGTGCCATAGCCGCGCCCGTGCAGGCAACGATGCGCCCGCGGATGGTTCTTAAAAACGAAAAATGCTTCATAATTGAATGCCCTCCCCTTGATGAATCTGTGGACTATTCTAATACGAAAACGCTGATTTTGTCAAATACCATCAAAGAATGAGAAAGATTCTCTTCCATCATCTGTAAAAAATATATATTTTCCATAAGAAAATGCAGGTCACTCGTAAATAGTGAAGTTTTAAGCGGGATTTTTCCATTCAGAAATGCCTTGATTTTCGCTATAATTTCACCATAAGAAAGAGCTGAAGACAACAGTTCAGATTTGAGGGAGGAAAATAACATGATGAAGAGACGTTTATTGAGCGCGGTTCTGGCAGCGGCAATGGCGGCAAGCCTGGTAGCTTGTGGAGGAAGCGGTTCTTCTTCCAGCTCCGCAGCAAGTTCTGAGGGCAGCACGGCTGAGGAGAGCAAGGCAGAGAGCGGCGAGACCACTGCTTCCACGGACGGCGAGACCGTTTTGAAGTGGGCAATGTGGGACAAGGATCTGACCAGCTACTACGCTCCCCTGATTGCAGCTTATGAGGAGAAGAATCCCGGTGTAAAGATCGAGCTGGTTGACCTGGGAAGCTCCGACTACCAGACCGTTCTTGGCACACAGCTGACCGGTTCTGGTTCTGACTTTGACGTGGTTGCCGTAAAGGATGTTCCCGGCTACACCACTCTGGTAAACAAGGGCGTATTGATGCCTCTGGACGACTACATTGAGAAGGATGGCGTGGATCTGTCTGCATTCAAGGGTCTGACCGACCAGATCAAGGTAGACGACCAGCTGTATGAGCTGCCTTTCCGCAGTGACTTCTGGGTTCTGTACTACAACAAGGATGTATTTGACAACGCAGGAGTGGACTACCCCACCAACGACATGACCTTTGAGCAGTACGATGAGATCGCAAGAAGCCTGACCAACACCGAGCCCGGTTCCGAGGTTTACGGCGCGCACTACCACACCTGGAGAAGTGCGGTTCAGCTGTTCGGAATTCTGGATGGCAAGAACTCCATCGTGGACGGAACCTACGACTTCACAAAGCCTTACTATGAGATGGTTCTGAAGGAGCAGGAAGACGGCGTATGCCAGGATTATGCAACCTTAAAGACTTCTAACCTGCACTACTCCGGTGCATTTGCACAGGGCAACGTAGGTATGATGAATATGGGTACTTGGTTCATCTCCACTCTGATTGAGAAGACCAAGAGCGGCGAGTACACCGATTGCGCGAACTGGGGTATGGTAAAGTATCCGCACGCAGAGGGTGTTGAGCCCGGTTCCACTCTGGCAACCATCACCAGCCTGGCAATCCCCACCAGCGCGCCTCACGCAGATCAGGCTTGGGATTTCGTGAAGTTTGTTTGCGGCGATGAGGGTGCTGAGATTCTGGCTTCCACCGGAACCATTCCTGCCATCATGACCGACGACATCGCAACCATGGTAAGCTCCACCGAGGGATTCCCGGAGGACGAGGGAAGCAAGGAAGCTCTTCAGACCAGCAACCTGTACCTGGAAATGCCTGTAAATGCACACAGCTCTGAGATTGAGACCGTGTTGAACGAGGCTCACGACAACATCATGACCGGAAATATGACCGTTGATGAGGGCATTGCCGACATGAACGAGAAGGTTTCCGCAATCCTGGCTGAGTAAGACAGAGGAAGCGTAAGAAAAAGATTTTTGAGGCAGGCGAGGTCAAAATCGTCTGCCTCCTTTAAGGAAAGAGAGGAAAATGCGTATGGCAAGCCAGAATCAGTCCATGGATCCGGCGGCGACTGCCAAGCTGGCAGTGCTGGTACCAAAGCTGGAAGCGTTGGAGAGGGAGCGCGCCTCCTGCACCGATCCCAAACAGCAGAAAGCTCTGGAGCGAAAGATCGAAAAGATGCACGATAAGATCCGCCAGGCAAAGACCGGAGAGCGGTTCAGCCGACAGACAAAGCGTGATCTGGTGGCGTACAGCTTCATCGCTCCGAACTTTATCGGATTTGCGGTATTTACCTTAGGCCCCGTTATTTTTGCTTTTGTCCTGGCGTTCTTAAACTGGGACGGAAACAACCCCATCTCCTTTGCAGGACTGGAAAACTTCGCTGACATGATTGGAAATAAGCGTTTCATCGCCTCTTTCCGAAACACCATCGTCTACTGTATCGCAACCGTTCCCTTAACGCTTGCAGCGGCTCTGGGACTTGCGGTGCTCTTAAACCAGAAGATCAAGGGAAGAAACTTCTTCCGTACCGTGGGATTCTTCCCATACGTTGCTTCCCTGGTAGCCGTGGCAGCTGTCTGGAATATGCTGTTCTCCCCGGCAAAGAGCGGTCCGGTCAACATGATCCTCTACAACCTGGGTGTGGCTGCAAAGGATCTTCCCAAGTGGGCGGCTGACAAGCACTGGGTAATGTTCACCATCGTGAGCTTCTCAGTTTGGAAAAATATGGGTTACTACATGGTCATCTACCTGGCTGGTCTTCAGGGCATCAACGCAGAGCTCTACGAGGCGGCAAGCCTGGACGGAGCGACGACCTGGCAGCGTTTCCGCTACATCACCTGGCCGCAGCTTCAGCCGACGACCTTCTTTGTCACCATCATTTTGACCATCAACTGCTTCAAGGTATACGATATCGTGTATATGCTGGCAGGCGGAAGTTCCGGCGTCCTCAACGAGTCGGCAATGGTTCTCGTCTTCCACATCTACGAAGAGGCATTCCGCAACTGGAATCTGGGCTATGCAAGTGCCGTTTCCATGGTGCTGTTCCTTATGGTTCTTGCCATTACGCTGATTCAGTTTAGAGGCGAGAAGAAGTACGCCAATTAAGGGGAGGGATGAAAGATGAAGATAAAAAATACAAAGACAAGAATCCTTCGAGTGGTTCTGTACGCTGTCCTGATCCTGTTGGCATTTGTCATGCTGGTTCCGTTTGCCTGGATGTTGTCTGCTTCGTTCAAACTCGATAAGGACGTGTTCATTTTCCCGATTCAGTGGATTCCGACGAATCCCAGATGGCAGAACTACGTGGACATCTGGCACAAGATTCCGCTGCTCAAGTTCGTAACCAACACCGTGAAGCTGACCATCATCGTTACCTTCCTTCAGCTTCTGACCAGCAGCTTTGCGGCGTATGCGTTCTCAAAGCTGAACTTTAAGGGAAAGAACCTGCTGTTCTTAGCTTATATCGGTACGATCGCCGTGCCGTGGCAGGTTTACATGGTTCCTCAGTTCATGATGATGAGACAGATGGGACTGGCTGACACGCACCTGGCAATCATCTTCCTCCAGGCATTCTCTGCATTCGGCGTGTTCATGATGCGCCAGTTCTACTCCGGGATTCCCACGGAGCTGTGCGAGGCGGCAAGAATCGACGGTATGAGCGAGTACCAGATCTGGGGCAAGATCATGCTGCCGCTGTCAAAACCGGCACTGTCCACCTTGCTGATCTTTACGTTTGTAAATACCTGGAACGACTTCTTAGGTCCCCTGATCTACCTGACCACGGAGAGCAAGAAGACTTTACAGCTTGGACTTAGAATGTTCATTAGCCAGTTCGGTTCCGAGTATGGCTTGATCATGGCAGCTTCCGTCCTCAGCCTGATCCCCGTTCTGGTGGTATTCCTTTCCTTACAGAAGTACTTTGTAGAAGGAATCGCAGCAACCGGCGTGAAGGGTTGATTCAAGAGAAAGAGAAAAGTGACATCTGCGGCGCGCCTGAGTGTAATTTTCGGGCGCGCCGATGTAATATGGAGGGGAAAATGAAAAACAAAACAAGGAAACTTTCTATGGCACTGGCGGGTGCAATGTTGTTTACAACGTGCTGCCCATCGGTGCCGTTTGCGTATGCACAAAACAACGTATTTTTCCAGGAAATGGGGATTTCTGGTGCGGGGATGGAGGATGTCGGCGGATTAAAAATTATGGGAGCCGAGGAAGAGTCGGACGGACACGGAGGAAAACAGCTTCGCGTCAGCCTTGGATGGAATAACAAGAACAAGGGGCACGCAGCATTTTCCGACGCACAGACCTTGTTTGGAAGAGGCGCATTTACGCTTCTGGCAAATGTCAAGGCAGACAGCATGGACGCAAACGACGAGGGAAAGTCGGGAGCATTTTCCATTGGAACAGAAGACAACAATCTGCATCTGTTCAATCGAAAAGGCGAGTTTGGATATGGATCAACCAAATCCGGCGGAGGAGTCAGCAAGAACCGGATCGCGCTCGACTATGTGGATATGATCGGCTGGAACACGATCGCTCTGGTCTATGAGGAGACGGGCGAGACGGCGAGAGCGACGATCTATCTAAACGGCAAGAAGGCGGGCGAGGTGAAAGACCTTGGCTTTTGCCTGAGCCAGATGAAGATCACGGCAAATGTGGGGCGTTCGTTTAGCACAAGTTATCTCTTAAATGGCTGCTACGATGAGATTGTGGTGCTCGATCACGCGTTAAGCAGTGAGGAGGCAAAAGTAGAGACGGCAAGCCGGCTTCAGGAGATCAAAGACCGGCAGGAGGTTCCGACTTACGATTCGTTCAGCGGAACGGCGGAAGGGACAGGAAGCAAAGAACAGTCGCTGTGGTTGGCAGACGACGGAACGCATATCCAGGCGCATGGCGGGCAGGTGCAATCTCTCAATGAGATGCAGGTGCAATACGACTTGAACGGGGATGGTGTGATTGAAGATCGGCAGGTTTGGCTCTGGTATGGGGAGAATAAACTCAGAAACGGAAAGCCCATTGACGGGGTGAACTGTTACGTCTCGGAGGATCTCTACAACTGGAAGAGTATGGGAACTGTCCTTCAGACGCATGATGTTGTTCCGGCAAAGATTGCAAATAGTGGAGACTTTGCAAAGGAGGGAGTCGCGCTTGATGAAGATGCTCTTGAGCAGTTAAAGACTTGGACGCAGATGGATGAGGAGAGCGGGGAAGTAAGTCCGTCCAAGATTGAGATGGCGCGAAATTTCCTGGAGGCATATGTGGACGAGAACTCGGATACCGGGTATGATGAGGAAAACTTAAAATTGGCATTCTGGAATCTGTACAGCGGGTATTGTATCGTAGAGCGACCGAAAATGATCTACAACGAGGCGACGGGAAAATATGTATTGATCTACCATCAGGACGCGCCTGCGGAGAGCAAGATTAAGAATTATGTTCAGGAGATTCTGGACAATGGAAGCTCACAGAATACCGGATCTCGCTATTCCAGGGCAAGTATGGGATTTGCGGTCTCCGATACGCCGTTTGGTCCGTTCCGGCTCGTCAATGTACAGCGGATGAACGGAGTAAGCGGTCAGGGAGAAGCGTCAAAACTCGGTATGGCGCGCGATATGAACGTGTTTGTGGATAACACGGACGTGGATCACAATGGAGTGGCGGATGCGTATGTTTTTTATTCCAGCGAGGAAAATGCGAAGATGTACGTTTCTCTGCTTAATGCGGATTATACGGGCCCGGCAACTGAGGGGACACAAGATCGCTTGATGTTGGAGGATGGAACGAAAATTCAGACCTTTGCTACCCGGATTTTACCAGATAATTCCAGAGAAGCTCCGGCAGTATTTAAGTATGACGGATATTATTACATGATTACTTCCGGAACGAGTGGATGGAATCCGAACCCGGCGACGTATTACCGTGCTGAGAACATCTTTGGACCGTGGGAGGCGATGGGAGATCCGTGCGAGGGAGGTTCGTCCACGACATTTCGCTCGCAGAGTACCAGTGTGATTGCGTATCGCCCGGAGGCGGGGCAGTTCATCTATCTGGGAGACCGCTGGCGCACGGAAAACGGCGGATCGGCGATGTGGTATTCCAGTTATGTGTATCTGCCGATTCAGATTACAGGCGATCACCGGATCACGATCAAAAATGTAAAAAATTGGAATCTTGAGATGATGGAGGAGCTGGCTCCGATCAAGGTTAATACAGAGCTTCCGGACGTCATTTTCTACAATCAGGAAGATGCGATGCCGAGTGAGGTAAACGTGACGATCGGTTCTGTGACAGAGGACGTGGTGGTGAGCTGGGAGAAACCGCAGGGCTTGGGAGAACAGACCTTGATCGGAACGATTGAGGGAAGCGATAAGACGATTCAGACAACGGTACAGGTGCTTCTGGATCGCGTAGATTATTTTGTGGACTGCGGAACAACATCGGAACAAGAAGGAATGTTGTTTGACGCGATTGCGGCATACTCAAGCGATACAATGAAGAACCCGGATACCCCGGATCAGGCGTATGAGTCGGGAAGCTGGGGATACGGAACGGACAGTTCTACGGTGGCGCGCGCAAACGGTTCGGACAGTTATGAGACGCTGCGTTACCAGAAAGGCGGCAATAATCGGGACATCACTTACCACTTTGATGATCTGGAAGCAGGGACGTATGAGGTCTTTGCAGGATTTTTCGATCCGTGGGCAAGTTCTGCCGCAGGAAAGCGCGTTGCAGACGTATCGCTGGAAGTGAACGGAACAAAGGTTGGCGAGAGTGTGAGACACACCATCGGCGAAAAGAAGGATCTCGTGGAGCTGCGCGCTGAGGTGAACGCGGGAGACGATCTGGTGCTTCGCGTATCTCCGGTCAACAGCGGAAGCAATACGGATGTTCAGATCAGCTTTGTGGCGGTGCGAAATGAGGCGGCAGAGATTCCGGAAGTGGAAGAATACACGACGGGAATTGAGGTGGTGAGAAAGCCGAACCGAACGGATTACTATGTCGGAGAAACCTTTGACCCGACGGGAATGAAGGTGGAAGCAATTCGTATAGCGAGCGATTCCAACGCGGTTCGCGAGACATTAAGTTCGGATGAATACGAGGTGGACTGTGAGCTGGATGAGCCGGGAGAGGCATTGGTAACGGTCAGCCACGAGGCGCGCAACGCAGAGGGAGAGTTGGAAGTCTTTCAGGATAGCTTCACGGTTCATGTTGTTGCGGCAGAGGAATTTTACACGAAAAAGATCCGTATTGACCGTCAGCCGGATAAACGTGTATATCTTGTCGGAGAGACGTTTGATCCGGAAGGTATGAAAGTGACGCAGGTAATGGCGGCTAGCCCATCCAACGCGGTTTTTGAGAAAGAGATTGACACGGATGAATTGGAATACGTTTACGATTTCAGTAAACCGGGAAACCAGACGGTGAAGGTGATTTTTGAGGGACTTGACAAGAATCAGGAAGAAAAGCGTTTTATTGCCAAAGTTCATGTTCAGGTTGCGGATGAGGTGGAGCACGGTTCTTTTGTGGATCGGATTGAAGTCACTTCTCTTCCCAAGAAGACACGTTACTATCTTGGAGAGGCACTTGAGCGGGACGGACTGGAAGTGACTGCCTACCTGGTGGACGAGAGCACCGGACAGGTAAGCGAACAGGTGCTTACGGATTACCGCCTGAGCCCGACGCTTTTGATGCGAAAGGGAAATGTCACAATCACGGCGTCCTACCTGGCGGCAGATGCGGAGGGAGTGATCTGGGAGTTTACGGACACGTTTGAGGTGTACGTTCGGGATCGGCGCGAAAATGACGACGAGGAAGCAGTCTGGACTGTGCCGACAACGTATCCGAGCAGTGTGACGGATGGCGGAATGTGGTCATTGGTGGAATCAAGATGGCGTTACACAAAACCGGACGGAAAGGCAGCTGCCAACGAGTGGGTAAAAATTGGAAAAAATTGGTATTTCTTCACCGGAGACGGATTGATGGCTTCCAGCCAGTGGGTTTTGGATGGAACGGACTGGTACTACGTCGGCACAAGCGGTGCGATGCTGACTGACACCACCACACCGGACGGATACCGTGTGGACAAAAGCGGAAGATGGATGAAATAATCATTGCGAGATGACAAACCCATCCCCATATGGTACAATCAAACAATCAATAAACGGAGGTTTGGCGGATGGGGATTGGAAGTTGGAATCTGGGGATTGGCGTGGGAGCCTGCGCGATAGCGGGGGCGGGGGGAGCGTTGCTTGCCCGCTCCCAATATGAGCGCACGCATTTTCGCACGGAGACGGTCACAATCGCCTCACCTAAGATCAAGCGGGAAAAAACGATCGTCTTTCTCACCGACCTTCACAACAACGAGTTTGGCGAGGATAATGTTCTTTTAATAGAAGCGATCCGCGCGCAGCACCCGGACGCGGTGCTTGTCGGCGGTGACACAACCGTGACAAAGGGAAGGCGCGATGTGCGGGTTGCCATCTCTCTTTTGACCAGACTGGCGCGGGAATATCCCGTCTTTTGCGGGAACGGAAACCATGAAAACCGCATGGTCTGGGAGTGGGAGACGTATGGCGATCTCTACGAGACGTACAAAAAGACGCTCCAAGAGGCAGGCGTGCAATATCTGGAAAATGACACGGCGTACTTTGGCGAAGACCTTGCAATCTCCGGGGTTGACCTTCTAAAAAAGCACTACAAAAAGGCATTTTTTCGCAAACTCCCGCCTTTGTCGGATACGTTTCTCAAAAAGCGTCTGGGCGAGGCAGACCATGATCGCTTCCAGATTTTGCTTGCACACTCCCCACTTTATTTTGAGCAATACGCGGACTGGGGCGCGGACTTGACGCTCTCCGGACATTTCCACGGGGGGACGATCCGCCTTCCGCTTCTTGGCGGAGTGATGACGCCGCAGTACCAGTTCTTCCTTCCCTGGTGCGGTGGGGAATTTGAAAAAGACGGCAGGAAAATGCTGGTGGGAAGGGGACTTGGCACGCACTCCATCAACATCCGGCTCAACAACATTTCCCAGCTTCTGGTGATTAAACTTTTGCCGGACAAAAAGCAGTAGCTCGCCTGTGCGTTTTGTGGTAAGATAACAAGTATGGAAAAAATAACGTATAAATTGGAGCATTTCCAGGGACCGCTGGACTTGCTCCTGCATTTGATTGAGAAAAATAAGGTCAATATCTACGATATTCCGATTGTGGAGATCACCAACCAATATCTGGAATATGTGCGCGCGATGGAGCGGGAAGACTTAAACGTGGTCAGCGAGTTTCTCGTCATGGCGGCGACGCTCCTTGACATCAAGGCGCGGATGCTTCTCCCGAAAGAAGTGGACGAGGAGGGGGAGGAGATCGACCCCAGAGCGGAGCTTGTGGAGCGGCTCTTGGAGTACAAGACGTACAAGCTGATGGCGCAGGAGTTGGCGTCTCTTGAGGATGATGCCGGTCAGCACCTCTATAAGCGACCGACGATCCCGCGCGAGGTGGCAAAGTACGAGACTCCAGTCGATCTGGATCAGCTTTTGGACGGATGGACGCTTGCAAAGCTAAAGCGCGTCTTTGAGCAGGTGATGCGCCGCCAGGAATACAAGCGCGACCCGATTCGCAGCAATTTCGGAACGATTCGCAGAGAGCCGGTGAGCCTGGAACAGCGGATCATCTCGGTGCTTGGATATGCGAGAAAACGTCGCCACTTCGGGTTTCGACAGCTTCTAGAAACGCAGGCAGACCGACTGGAAGTGGTGGTCACATTTCTTGCGATTTTGGAGCTTATGAAGGTCGGGAAAATTCACCTGACGCAGGAGACGACGTTTGGAGAGATGCAGATCGAGGCGACGGAGGAAGAGGGCGAGGAGCAGGATTTGCAATTAGACGATCTGTCTGGGCTTGCTGATTAAGATGAGGAAGGAAATGAGATGGAGACAGGAACATTTTCCCCAATAAAAGACCTAAGAGAGCAGGAAGCGGTGGCAGAGGCCGTGCTCTTTACGATGGGCAATTCCGTGGAGCTAGGTCAGCTTGCGGCTGCGATGGGGCAGAAGAAAGAGACGGCAAAGGCAGCTGTCTTGCGGCTAAAAGAGCGGTATGAGCAGGACGAACACCGTGGAATGCAGATCATTGAGTTAAACGGAAGTTACCAGATGTGCACGAAAGCCGCGTACTATGAAAACCTGATTCGAGTGGCTTGTGCGCCGAAAAAGCACGTTTTGACCGATGTGCTGCTTGAGACGCTCTCCATTGTCGCCTACCGTCAGCCGGTGACGAAGATGGAGATTGAGAAGATTCGCGGTGTGAAGTCCGATCATGCGGTCAACCGCCTGGTGGAGTACAATCTGATCTATGAGGCCGGGCGGATGGACGCGCCGGGACGCCCCGCGCTGTTTGCGACGACCGAGGAATTCTTGCGCCGCTTTGGCGTGGGTTCCACCGAGGATTTACCGATTGTCAATCCCGAACAGGAAGCGCAGATTCGCGCGGAAGTGGAGGAGGAGCTTCAATTTCAGGCGAAGGAGATGGAAGTGGAAGAGACGTAGTAAAAAACTAATGCTTGCATTTCTGGGGCAGTCGTGGTATACTTCATACGATAACTAGAGTGATGGTGCGGATAAAGAGTGGGCGTAAGTCCACTCTTTCATGTTTCATAGGAAATTGCATCCTATGAAACATGAAACGCTCCGCTATGGATCGCACTGCGGCGGATTGGAAAAATGTCGCTATGGCGACCCACCGCAGGCGGAGAATCCTGCGAGCAGGATTCTAATTTATATAAATAAACAATATTTACGAAAGGCGGTGAATGTATGGGTAAGAAGGAATCTTACGAATCCAGAGTGGAGGCGTGGCTTCTGCCTGTGATGGAGGAATATGGGTTTGAGCTGGTTGATGTGGAGTACGTTAAGGAGGCTGGAACCTGGTATCTGAGAGCCTACATTGACAAAGAAGGCGGAATCGCAGTGGATGACTGTGAGGTTGTCAGCCGCAGACTGGGCGATTGGCTGGATAAGGAAGACTTTATCGACGAGAGCTATATCCTGGAAGTCAGCTCCCCAGGTCTTGGAAGACCTTTGAAGAAGGAGAAGGATTTTGCAAGAAGCATCGGAAAGGACGTGGAAGTGCGTCTGTACCGGGCATTGGAGCGTCAGAAGGAATTTACCGGAACGCTTCGCGCATATGATGAGCAGACTGTGACTCTGGATATGGAGGACGGCACTCAGATGACATTTAACCGGGCGGATATTGCCCTGATCCGACTGGCTTTGGATTTTTAACAGATGGAACGCCCAAGGGGCCCATGGATAGGAGGAAAACATGAATAAGGAACTGTTAGAGGCAGCGGAGGTTCTGGAAAAAGAAAAGAACATCAGCAAGGAGACGCTTCTGGAGGCAATCGAGAACTCTCTGATCACTGCCTGTAAGAATCACTTCGGAAAGGCGGACAATGTTCGTGTGAACATCAATCCCTCAACTTGGGATTTTGCCTTGTATATGGAAAAAGAGGTGGTTGAGGAAGTGGAGGACGACCAGTTACAGATCAGTCTGATGGACGCCCGCATGATCAACCCAAAGTACCAGATCGGCGATACGGTGCAGTTTCCGCTGGATTCCAAGAAGTTTGGACGCATCGCAACGCAGAACGCCAAGAACGTGATTTTACAGAAGATCCGTGAGGAAGAGCGCACCGCCCTCTACAAGGAATATTACATGAAAGATAAAGATATTATGACTGGTGTGGTTCAGCACGTCGGAAAGAATATCAGCATCAACTTGGGCCGTCTGGACGCGACATTGAGCGAGAGCGAGCAGGTAAAGGGCGAGAAGCTCCAGCCAAATGACCGAATCAAGGTCTATATTCTGGACGTTAAGGACCACCCGAAGGGACCCAGAATCAGCGTTTCCCGCAGCCATCCAGACTTGGTAAAGCGTCTGTTTGAGGCGGAAGTTGCCGAGGTTCGCGACGGCACGGTAGAGATCAAGGGAATCGCAAGAGAGGCTGGTTCCAGAACAAAGATCGCTGTGATGAGCCATGATCCCAACGTAGATCCCGTGGGTGCTTGCGTGGGATTAAACGGAGCGAGAGTCAACGCGGTGGTAAAGGAACTGCGCGGCGAGAAGATCGACATCATCAACTGGGATGAGAATACGGCTTACCTGATCGAGAACGCGTTAAGCCCCGCAAAGGTAATCTGCGTGGTTGCGGATGAGGATGAGCGCGCGGCTCAGGTGATCGTTCCCGACCAGCAGCTTTCCCTGGCAATCGGAAAAGAGGGACAGAACGCCCGTCTTGCGGCTCGTCTGACTGGATTTAAGATTGACATTAAGAGCGAGACTCAGGCAAAGGAGCAGGGACTGTTTGAGAAGCTCGGCTTACAGTATGGAGATAATTCTGCGGTTCGCCCCGCACAGTTCCCGAACCTTGACGAGCTGGAGAACCATACCGAGGAAGAGAACGCAGACGCGCAGAGCGAACAGTAATCAAGAGACTGCAGAGTAGGAGTGATGTAAGTGAGCGAAAAGAAGCTTCCGCTCAGACAGTGCATTGGCTGCAACGAGATGAAGAGCAAGAAGGAAATGATCCGGATTATCCGGACGCCTGAGGGCGAGATTGTGCTGGACGCAACCGGACGCAAGAACGGCAGAGGCGCGTACATTTGCCCGACCAGAGAGTGCCTGAAAAAGGCGATCAAGGGAAAAGGTCTGGAACGCTCGTTTAAGATGCCAATTCCTGCTGAAGTGTATGAGACGCTGGAAAAGGAGATGGAAGAGCTTGACCGATAGCGATAGAAAGAAGTTATTAGGTATGATCGGACTGGCTGCAAGGGCCAGAAAAGTAGTGAGTGGAGAATTTTCCACGGAAAAGTCAGTAAAAAGTGGAAAATCCCGCATGGTAATCGTGTCGGAGGAAGCCTCAGCGCGGACGAAAAAGACCTTCTGCGATATGTGCGCTTACTATAAGGTTCCGATCTGCCTGTTTGGAGGCAAGGAAGAGCTGGGGCACGCGATGGGACAGGAGTTTCGGGCTTCCCTTTCCGTGGAGGATGCTGGATTTGCGAAGACAATGGCAGGGCTGCTGGGCACGGCGGCTGTAAATGGAGGTAGTGTGGATGAAAGTAAATGAGTTGGCAAACGAGCTGGGCAAGACCAGCAAACAGATATTAGAGATGATCAAGCAGGCTGATCCGTCCGCAAAGATGTTTTCGGTATCCCCGATGACGGCGGATCAGGAAGCAGCGGTTCGCAACGCGGCGGCAGGCAAGAAGGGCGGTCAGGACGCAGGAAAGTCCGCAGATAAGCCCGCTAAGAAGAAATTGACGGCAGTATTCCGCCCGCAGAACGCGCAGCAGCAGATCAAGCGTCCGGTGAACAAGGATGCACAGGCTCCCAAGGAGCAGGAGAAGGCGGCTGCGCCTCGTCAGGAAAATGCTCCAGAGCGCGCACAGAGCGCGCAGAATGCCCGTCCGGCAGAGAATGCGCGTCCAAACCGCGACAACAACGGTGAGAGAAGAGAAGGAAACCGCGAGCGCGGTGAGCGTCGTGAAGGTGGATTCGGAAACAGAGACAATCGTGATCGCCGCGACAACAATGGCGAGAGAAGAGAAGGAAACCGTGAGCGTGGCGAGCGTCGTGAAGGCGGATTCGGAAATAGAGATAACCGTGACAGCAACCGTTCCGGCTTTGGAAACCGCGATAACCGCGATGGAAACCGCCCCGGATTTGGCAACCGTGACAACCGTGACGGAAACCGCTCCGGATTCGGCAATCGTGACAACCGCGATGGAAATCGCTCCGGATTTGGCAACCGCGACAACCGTGACGGAAATCGCCCCGGATTTGGCAACCGCGACAACCGTGACGGAAACCGCAGCGGCGGATTTGGCGGCAATCGCGACAACCGCGATGGAAACCGCCCCGGATTTGGCGGCAATCGCGACAATCGTGATGGAAACCGTACCGGCGGATTTGGCGGAAACCGCGACAGCCGTGACGGAAACCGCAGCGGCGGATTTGGCGCAGGAAGAGGTCAGGGCGGACAGGGACGTCCCAGCGATCGAAGAGGCGGCGCAGCTTCCAGAGGCGGTGCATTTGACACCCCCATCCAGGCAAAGCCTACCAGCACCCGTCAGACGAACAAGAACGCGCACAAGAACGACCGTTTCGACAAGCGTGACCGCGACGACGATAAGAGCAGAAAGACTCCAAAGACCGGCAAGGGCGCGTTTATCATGCCTCCCAAGAAAGAGGAAGCAAAGGTTGAGGAAGTAAAGACCATCACCATTCCGGAGACTTTAACCATCCGTGAGCTGGCTGACAAGATGAAGATGCAGCCCTCCGTGATTGTCAAGAAGCTCTTCTTAAAGGGACAGATGGTGACGTTAAACCAGGAAGTGGACTACGATCAGGCAGAAGAGATTGCAATGGAGTTTGACATCCTGTGCGAGAAGGAGCAGAAGGTCGATGTGATCGCCGAGCTTCTGAAAGAGGACGAGGAGAATCCGGCGGATATGGTTCCCAGACCACCGGTTGTCTGCGTTATGGGTCACGTTGACCATGGTAAGACTTCTCTGCTTGACGCCATCCGCGAGACGAACGTCACCGCAAGAGAGGCAGGCGGAATTACCCAGCACATCGGTGCGTCTGTCATCGAGATCAACGATCGCAAGATCACCTTCCTCGATACCCCCGGACATGAGGCGTTCACCGCAATGCGTATGCGCGGCGCGCAATCCACGGATATTGCAATCCTGGTTGTCGCAGCCGATGACGGTGTAATGCCCCAGACCATCGAGGCAATCAACCATGCCAAGGCGGCAGGTGTTGAGATCATTGTTGCGATCAACAAGATTGATAAGCCGAGCGCGAACATCGAGAAGGTAAAGCAGGAACTGTCTGAGTACGAGCTGATCCCCGAAGATTGGGGCGGTAGCACGATCTTTGTTCCCGTTTCCGCACACACCAAGGAGGGAATCACCGATCTTTTAGAGATGGTGCTTCTGACCGCAGATGTTCTGGAGTTAAAGGCGAACCCCAACCGTAAGGGACGCGGACTGGTAATCGAGGCAGAGCTTGACAAGGGCAAAGGTCCGGTTGCAACGGTTCTGGTACAGAAGGGAACGCTGCACGTTGGCGATACCATTGCGGCAGGCGCGTGCTACGGAAGAATCCGTGCCATGATGGACGATATGGGTCGTCGCGTGAAGGAGGCAGGTCCTTCCACTCCCGTTGAGATTCTGGGCTTAAACGACGTTCCCAACGCGGGCGAAGTATTCGTTCAGACCGAGAATGAGAAGGAAGCGCGCAGTTTTGCTGAGACCTTCATCTCCGAGGGCAAGAACAAGCTGATCGAGGATACCAAGGCAAAACTGTCTCTGGATGATCTGTTCAGCCAGATCAAGGCAGGAAATGTCAAGGAGCTGCCCATCATCATCAAGGCAGACGTGCAGGGCTCCGTTGAGGCAGTGAAGCAGAGCTTGATGAAGCTCTCCAACGAGGAAGTCATGGTCAAGGTGATCCACGGCGGTGTTGGTGCTATCACCGAGTCCGACGTTTCTCTGGCATCCGCTTCCAATGCCATCATCATCGGCTTCAATATTCGTCCCGATGTGACGGCAAAGGCAATCGCGGAGCGCGAGAAGGTGGATGTGCGCCTGTACAAGGTCATCTACCAGGCAATCGAGGACGTGGAGGCCGCAATGAAGGGAATGCTTGATCCGATCTTCGAGGAGAAGGTCATTGGTCACGCCGTTGTGCGCCAGACCTTCAAGGCTTCCGGCGTCGGAACCATCGCAGGTTCTTATGTTCTGGATGGTAAATTTACCCGTGGCTGCAAGTGCCGCGTGACTCGTCAGGGCGAGCAGCTCTTTGACGGCAACCTCGCATCCTTAAAGCGTTTCAAGGACGATGTCAAGGAAGTCGCTGCCGGATACGAGTGCGGACTTGTGTTTGAGAAATACAACGATCTTCAGGAGGACGACGAGATCGAGGCATACACCATGGTGGAAGTGCCCAGATAGTCTTTTGAGAAAGGGGGATTTTCATGCGTAAAAACAGCATTAAAAATATTCGTATCAACAGTGAGGTTATGCGGGAGCTGTCCGAGATCATCCGCAGCGAGATCAAGGATCCCAGAATCCACCCCATGACCAGCGTGATTTCCGTGGAGGTCACCCCGGATCTGAAATTCTGCAAAGCCTACATCAGCGTTCTGGGCGCGGATGAAGCTGCGAAGGCAACCATTGAGGGTCTTCGCAGTGCCGAGGGCTTTGTTCGCAGGGAGCTGGCTCGCAGAGTCAACCTGCGAAACACGCCGCAGATCCGGTTCATTCTGGACCAGTCCATCGAATACGGCGTTCATATGTCTCACCTGATTGATCAGGTGACTGGGGAACTTGGCGAAGAGTCAGAGGAGAATGAGGAGGAGAGCTGATGAGTCTGTTGGACAAGATCGCAGCAGCAAACCGGATTGCAATCTTGGGTCATACGCGTCCGGACGGCGACTGCGTGGGTTCTACCCTGGGGCTTGCAAATTATATCGCCCTCAACAACCCGGAAAAAGAGGTCTGTGTCTACCTTGAGGAGGCGTCCGAGAAGTTTGCCTACTTAAAAGGATTTGACCAAATCCGCCACGAGACGGACGAGGAGGTCTACGACTTGTGCGTCTGCTTGGACAGCGGAGACCGCACTCGACTGGGAATGTTTGGAATCTATCTGGATCGGGCAAGTGAGAGCATTTGCCTCGATCACCATGTGACAAATGTCGGCTACGCGGACGAAAACCTTGTAGTCGCAGACGCAAGCTCTACCTGTGAGGTGCTCTTTACGCAGCTTGACGAGGAAGGAATCAACAAGGCGGTGGCAGAGTGCCTCTACACCGGAATCGTTCATGATACCGGCGTCTTTAAGTACCCCTGCGCTTCTCCGAAAACCATGGAGATTGCCGGAAAATTGATGGCGAAGGGCATTGACTTTGGCGCGATCATCGACGGCAGTTTCTACCGCAAGACGTACATCCAGAACCAGATTCTGGGACGCGCGCTCTTAGAGAGCATCTGCTTTATGCACGGAAAGTGCATCTTTAGCGTGATCCGTAAGAAAGAGATGAACTTTTACGGAGTGGAGAGCAAAGACCTCGACGGAATCGTCGAGCAGCTCCGTCTGACCGCAGGCGTTGAGTGTGCGATCTTCCTCTATGAGGTGGGTCCGCAGCAATTTAAGGCGAGTCTTCGCTCCATCTCCGAGGTGGACGTGAGCAAGATTGCCGCTTACTTTGGCGGTGGCGGTCACGTCCGCGCAGCCGGATGCACCATGAATGGAAATATGCACGACGTCATCAACAACCTGGCGCTTCACATTGCAAAACAGCTTGCCCCGGAAGAAGTGACGGGCGGCGGCGTGAGGTGATCCGGTATGTTTAACGGAATGATCAATGTCTACAAAGAGGCGGGCTACACTTCACATGACGTGGTGGCGCGGCTTCGAGGCATTTTGAAGCAGAAAAAGATTGGACACACCGGAACGCTTGACCCGGCGGCTGAGGGCGTGCTCCCCGTGTGTCTTGGGGCAGCCACAAAGCTCGCAGAGCTGTTGGAGAGCCACACTAAGACGTATCAGGCCGTGCTTCTTTTGGGGCGCGAGACGGATACGCAGGATACCACGGGTCAGACGCTCTCGCAGGATGAGGTGGGGGCGGCTGCTCTGAGCGAGAAGGCGGTGCGCGAGGTGATTGCTTCCTTTGTGGGAGAATACCAGCAGATTCCGCCCATGTACTCCGCGCTCAAGGTGGACGGAAAGAAGCTCTGTGACCTGGCAAGAGCTGGAAAAGAAGTCGAGCGTCAGGCGCGCCCGGTGACGATTTATGAGATTGCGATTGATCGGATCGAGCTTCCGCGCGTCTGGATGCGCGTGACGTGCTCAAAAGGAACTTACATTCGCACGCTTTGTCACGACATCGGGAAAATGCTTGGCTGCGGCGGCTGTATGGAGTCGCTCGTTCGCACCTGCGTGGGAGCGTTTCCCGTAGAGGAGAGCATTCGCTTGGACGACGTGGAGACGCTTGCAAAAGAAGGGCGCGCAACAGAGTGTATTCTTGACATTGAGCAAATGCTTGCCGGTTACGGGGAGATCTGTGCAAAGCCGGAGGCGGATAAATTGGCAGGAAATGGAAATCCGCTCTTTGGAAAGCAGCTTGCACAATGTCCCAGAGCAAAAGAGGGCGAGTTATTTCGCCTTTACGACAGCGGCAGACGCTTGATTGGTCTGTACCAATATCAGGGAGAGCGCCACTGGTTTAAGCCGTATAAGGTATTTATCACGCAGTAACAACGTTCGCGCAGAAAAGACGCTCCGCACAGGGAGGAGAAAAATGAAGTACATTACGGAGACCACGCTGTTTCACATTGATGTGCCGACGGTGGTCACGATCGGAAAGTTTGATGGAAGGCACAGAGGACACCAAAAGCTGATGCACCAGATGATGCAGGTAAAGAAGCAATTCGGATACGAGACGGCGGTTTTGACCTTCTCGATTCCGCCTTCTGTGCGTGTGACCGGGTGTGATCAGCCGGTGCTGACTACGAACCTGGAGCGGCGAAACAATATGAAAAAGACCGGGATTGATTGGCTGGTGGAGTACCCCTTTACGGAGCGGGTGCAGCATATACCGGCGGAACAGTTCATCCGGGACATTCTGATTGATCAGATGAATGCAAAGGCGATTGTAGTGGGAACGGATTGTCGGTTCGGCTATCGTCGCCAGGGCGATGTGGAGTTTCTTCGCCAGAGAGCTGAAGTTTACGACTACGACCTCTATGTGATTGAGAAGGAGAAAGACGATTTGCGCGACATCAGCAGTACTTACATCCGGGAAGAACTCGATAAGGGAAATGTAGAAAAGGCATGGGAACTTCTGGGCGAGCCGTACAGCATCCATGGAACCGTGGTGCATGGTCGCCACATGGGCGGAGCAATTTTGGGATTCCCAACGGCAAACTTAATGCCGCCTCCCAATAAGCGTCTTCCGCGTTATGGCGTTTACATTTCCAGAGTGCGTCTGGACGGAGATTTTTATCGTGGTGTCACGAACATCGGAGAAAAGCCCACGATTGAGGGCGAAAATCCGGTGGGAGTGGAGACGTACATCTTTGACCTGGATCGGGAAATCTACGGGGAGAACATCGAAGTTCAGCTTTTGCGCTTTATTCGCCCGGAACAGCATTTTCACAGTCTGGACGAATTAAAAGCCCAGATTGGGGCAGATAAGCAGACTGCCGCGGATTACTTTTCAGGGAATCCGGCGGCACTTTAACAGAAGCCTGCTCACAGGATTCTACGCCTGCGGCGGGTCGCCATAGCGACATCCTTCCAATCCGCCGCAGTGCGATCCACAGCGGAGCGTTTTTATTTCATAGGACGCAATTCCCTATGAAATAAAAAAAGGCAGACGACACGTTTTTCGTATCGCCTGCCTTTTTTTTATGCTCTGTGGTAGGTATCTAAGAGTTCCTGCTTCACTTTCCAAAGCGCGTCGGAGAGATCCACATGAACCGTGTGCGGGTTGATGAGGCGGCGGGACTCGTCCCAGAGCGTCTCCAGCTCACGCTTGCAATATTCCCGAATCTCCATCACCTTGGGGGAGTCGTAGACGCGCTTTCCGTCCAGAAATACGGGAACCATCAACTCGCGCAGTGTGTAAGTGTCCGGTGCGAGAAGCGTCTTTTTCCAAGTCTCGATCGGGTCAAAGAGCAGAAGCGGCTCGCTGGTGTCAAACTCCTCGTCCACAAAGCAGATCAGATCCGCGATGATCTTTCCGGTGCGCTTGTTGTAGATGCGCTGGATCGTCTTGTTTCCGGGGTTTGTGATCTTCTCTGCGTTCTCGGAGAGCTTGATTTTCGGGATGAATTTCCCGGTCTCCTTGTCCTTGACTGCCGCCAGCTTGTAGACTCCGCCAAAGGAAGGGCAGTCCTTGGAGGTGATCAGGTTCGTTCCAACACCCCAGGAGTTGATTGCCGCACCCTCACTCTTTAAGCTCATAATCAAGTCCTCGTCCAAGTCGTTTGAGGCGGAAATGACAGCGTCCGTAAATCCAGCCTCGTCGAGCATCTTCTTGGCTTCCTTGGAAAGGTACGCCAGATCGCCGCTGTCTAGGCGAATGCCGTAGAAGGTCAGCGGGATTCCCGCCTCACGCATCTCCTTAAAGACCTGGATTGCGTGGGGAACGCCGGAGCCGAGCGTGTCGTAGGTGTCAACCAGCAAGATGCAGGCACTGGGGTAGATCTTTGCATAGGCGCGAAACGCCGTCAGCTCGTCCGGGAAACTCATAATCCAGCTGTGCGCGTGCGTTCCTTTGACCGGAACGTCAAAGAGCTTTCCAGTCAGCACGTTGGAGGTTCCGATGCAGCCCGCGATCATGGCAGCCCGCGCGCCGTAGATTCCGGCGTCTGGTCCCTGGGCGCGCCGCAGACCAAACTCCATCACGCCGTCTCCCTGCGCCGCATAGACGATGCGCTCTGTCTTGGTGGCGATCAGACTTTGATGGTTGATGATATTTAAGAGAGCCGTCTCCACAAGCTGTGCCTGCATGATGGGGGCGATGACTTTGATTAAGGGTTCTCTTGGGAAAACGACCGTGCCTTCTGGGATTGCGTAGACATCGCCCGTGAAGCGAAACGTTCTCAGGTACTCTAAGAAATCCTCCTCAAACAGTCCGAGGCTTCCAAGATAAGCGATGTCCTCCTCTGTAAAATGCAGGTTTTCGATGTACTCGATCGCCTGTTCCAGTCCCGCGCAGACGGCAAAACCGTTCCCGTGGGGATTGTTGCGGTAAAACATATCGAACACCACCGTCTCATTGGCATCCGTCTGCTTAAAATAGCCCTGCATCATCGTCAACTCATACAGATCGGTGAGCAGAGTCAAGTTTCTTGGTTCTATCATGATTCTTTTTTCCTCCCGTGGTGCGACTGTGCCGCGTATTGAGACAAGTATAGCACAGATTTTTGAAAAGACAACCATATTGACAAAAAAATAACAATTTTAAAAATCTCCAGAAATTGCCGTTCTAAGCTGCTTGCATATCCATTTTATATCCTTCAGATTGTAATCACTTTCAAAGTAAAAATATTGTAAGAACATTTTCCAGAAGAAAACAAGCACAAAACGTGGGTAAAGTAGCACGAAACGGTTGAAATGCACAAAAAATAGAAGAAAATATATGGAAAGTGCCGTTTTTGTAAACTGTAAGCGTTTTCACTTGAAAATGATTCGGGATGTTGTATAATAACAAGCACAAGTGAGGAAGGGAGAGTATGCAATGAAATCAGAGCAAAAATGGCACAAAAAAGGGCGTCAGGCTCTTGCATCTGTGCTTGCGGCGGCAATGGCAGTGAGTGGAATGCCGACCGTCGCACTTGCAAACACGAGCGAGTCGGTGCAGCCCAAACACGAAAAGACGGCGACGGCTTCCAACGCAGACCGTGAAGCGTCCCCGTCAAACAGTGACCGGGATACGGCAGGGGATGATTCGATGATTCACTTTGCGGATGAGGACGAACTGGAGGTGGCTTCCGGCTCGAATGCACAGGGAGACTGGAAATTGACGTATTTTGGCCCGTCTACAAAGAAAGATCTGAATAAGGGAAGCGCGCCGGACGGAATTGATGGCGATGTAACGCTTTATTCTTGCACCTATAACGACGATGGCAGCATCAAGAGCAAGGGAGGAAAGTTCGTCTCCTCTGACCCGGCAGACGGATTGACCTTTTACTATACGACGATTGACCCATCCACTGAGAACTTCTATCTACAGGCGGATGTGACAATTGACTACATGAACCCGAACCCGGACGGACAGGAAGGATTTGCTCTGATGGTGCGCGACATGATCGGAAAAGAGGGGGAGACGGGCAGTTTTGAGTCAAACCTTGCCTCTGTGACCGGAACGCAGCTTCCGCTTGGCGAGCTCAACTCCAACACTCAGGTCAAAGACTTGGTCGGCGTGCGAAACTACACGGGAATCGACAATCCCTCCAGCGTGGATTCCGATGTCTTGCGGACGCATCGCATGGGATTTGACCCGAACGGAACGAAGATGAAGGCGGGAGATACCTACCGGGTAAGTCTGGAAAAGACGAGCTATGCCTACATTACAAAGCAGTACGATCTGGAGACGAACGAGGAGATCGGAGCGTATGTGATGTACATTCCGGCAAAGGATTCGAGATCGGAGAGCGTGGAAAGCTACGACGAGCTGGACGATCCGATGTCGATTCAGGATGAGAATGCTTACGTCGGACTTGCCGTGGCGCGCGGTCTGAACGCAACCTTCAGCAACATCACCTTTACGACGAGCGAGTTTGACCCGGCAGACTGGGAGCGTCAGCCTACCACCTATGTGGATCCCGATTATCGCATCACCAGCCCGGACACCGCGGCAGAGGACAGCTACACACTCGTTTTCCGGGCAAATGCCGATGGAGTTGCGGATATTACCCAGAACGGCGAGATCGTGGATGAGGGCGTGGAGATTGCAGCGAACGAAGAATTTTCCAAAAGCTACCAGATTAGCGGAGACAGTGAGTTTGCGGTGACGTTTACCCCGGATCCCGATTATAAGATCTCTGCGTTTGAGGAACTTTCCAGCTACGAGCCTGCGACGATTACAAAGCAGGTGACGCATCGCCAGATCGGAAACGAGGACGGCGTGATCTACGTTTCCCCAAGTGGTAGTTCCCAAAACAACGGTTCGGATTACGACCACGCGCTGGACGTTGCGACGGCTCTCTCTTATGCCACTGCGGGTCAGACGATTCTGCTAGAAAGCGCGACGTATGATCTGAGCAATACGGATCTTGTCGTTGCAAGAGGAAGAAACGGCTCTGAGGAAGCCCCCATCACGATGAAGGGCGATGGTGGCTACGCAACCTTTGATTTTGGAAGAAGCGGAAAAGGCTGGACGCTTTGGGGCAACTATTGGCACATCAGCTTTATCAACGTGACGGGAACAAAGGACGGCTCCAAGGGAATGCAGGTTGCCGGAAACTACAACGTGATCGAGCGGATGAACTTCTACAACAACGGAAACACTGGACTTCAGATCTCCGGAACCTCCGAGGAGACGATTGAGAAGTGGCCAAGCTACAACACCATCTTGAATTGTACTTCCATGAACAATGCCGATTCCGAGATGGAGGATGCGGACGGATTCGCGGCAAAGCTGACCTGCGGTGTGGGAAATGTCTTTGACGGCTGTATCGCGGCTTACAATGCGGATGATGGCTGGGACTTCTTTGCGAAGGTGGCAAGTGGTTCCATCGGTGCAGTGACGATCCAGAACAGCGTTGCTTACCGAAACGGCTACATTATGGCGACTGCGGGAAGCACGAAGAAACATTGGAACTTTGGCGAAGTTTATTGTAACGAGAACGGAACACTCACGATGGACGAGGCGGCAGAACTTCTCGACGCAGGAAACGGAAACGGCTTTAAGATGGGTGGCTCCAATATGCCGGGCGATCACAAGCTGAAAAACTCGATTTCTTATGAGAACAAGGCAAAAGGATTTGACTCCAACTCCTGCCCGGATATTAAGATCTACGATTCAACCAGCTTTAACAACGAGAGCTACAATGTGGCGATGTACACCAGCAGTAAAAGCGCGACGACGGACTTTGCGGCAAGCGGAATCCTTTCTTTCCGCACCGAGGGGAAAGATGTGGATGAGCAGATCGCTCCGCAGAACCAGCAGACAAGTGTTCTCTACACGGAGAATAACTACTACTGGGATACGCAGACGCAGACCAGCCACAACACGGCGAGCAAGACAACGACCGTTTCTGCGGATTGGTTTGAGAATCTGGACACCAGCGTGGAGCCGGAGAGAAACGAGGACGGTACGATCAATATGCACGGTTTACTGTTGTTAAATGAGACCGGACTTCAGGCAACGGACGACAACGCCGGAGCAAGAGGCACGGCTTGGGGACAGGAAGAGGTTGAGAAGGCGACGATCTGGGTGGTCGGAGACTCCACGGTCAGCGCGTTCAATGACGCTTACTATCTGCCCAGAGAAGGATACGGCGAGGAACTTTCCCGTTATCTGAATGCAAATGTATACAACCTGGCAAAATCCGGTGCTTCCAGCAAGGATTTTACTACCATGGAGAATTATGAGACGCTCTTAAACGGAAACGATACTGTTCCTGCCCTGGGTACAGACAGTGACAATCCGCAATTCCTATTGATTGGATTCGGACACAACGACGAGAAGACCGAGGAGGCGCGCTACACCAACCCCAACGGCGATTACAAGACTGAGGGCAGCTTTGCAAACAGCTTGTATGAACATTACATCAAGGTTGCACAGGAGCGCGGCGTAACCCCGATTCTCTGCACGCCCATCGTTCGCCTGACTAAGGAAAATACGCTGGAGAGCTACAACAGCGCGTCCGGTCATATCACGGCAGATACCGAGGTAAACGGCAAGGTATTTGCGGGAGGAGATTATGCGGATGCAATCAAGAAAATGTGCGAGGAGCTGGGATACGAGTACATTGATCTGACCACATTGACTAAGGAACTCAACGTACAGTTAGGCGATGAGGCGCAGTGGATGCACTCTTTCACAGGCGCGAAGTACGGAGAGGACGAGAGTCTGGTTGCGACCGGAATCGACCTGACACACACCAACAGTTATGGCGCGAAGACGAACGCTTGGCTGATCGCAAATGCCGATACGTCTTTGAACAAGTACAGCAAGCACAAAGAGATGCCAAGCTATGAGGCAGACTTTGCAGATGCGATTAACAGCGACTATCAGGTGAGCGACTACCAGGCACCGACCGAGACGAGCAGTATCTGGCAGGCGTTTGAAGATGCGGACGGAAATGTGTGGAACGGCTCTGTCTTTGGAAATGTCGGCGGACAGGACAAGATTACAAGTGGCAATTTCACTTCACAGATTGACGGACAGACGTTGACACTCGGCGTAACGGGGGATCGCGGAAAAATTGCTTCCACCGCAGATGGATTGATGATGTATTACATGGCGATCCCGACAGGTACGAAGTTTACGCTGTCGGCGACTGCAACCATCAACGCGATGAAGGCCAACAATCAGGTTTCCTTTGGCTTGATGGCGCGCGACGATATGTATGTAGACACCAACTTGTCGGCTCCTATCGGCGACTATGTGGCTGCCGGAACGAGAAACCAGGGCGCGGTAAACGGCTTTGGAAGAAAGAGCGGAGCAATTTACGATGGCCCGCAGGCAACGAAGGTTTACGGCGTTGGCGATACGGTGAATTTACAGATTGTGGGAACTGCGGACGGCTACACGCTGACCTACGGGGAGAATGATCCCGTCTCCGTTGGATTCGACTACCCGCTGACGGCGATTGATCCCGACTGGATCTACGTCGGATGCTATGTGGCACGCAACTGCAACGTGACCTTTAGCAACATTCATCTGGTGACAGAGGAAGAACCCGATCAGCCGGATCAGCCAGACAAACCCGATCAGCCTGACCAGCCGGATCAGCCGGACAAACCCGACCAGCCCGAAACTCCCGACCAGCCCGATGTTCCGGCAGTAAAACCGGAGCGTGATTCGGATGACGAAAATGTGACGACTGCAAAAACGTATTCTGAGAGCCACAGATCTTACTCCGAGGAGGGAACATGGACTTCTAGGAGAGCGGCAGACGGCAGTGTGATCTGGAATTGCACGGTAAACGGCAAGCCGGTGATCGGACGCTGGGCACATTTGAGCAATTCTTATCACGCAGCGAACCAGGCAGATTACGGTTGGTTTGCATTTGACGAGAACGGACAGATGCGTACTGGTTGGTTTGAGGCAGCAGACGGACATTGGTATTACCTGAACCCGACTTCCAACGGCGAGCGCGGAATGATGATGACCGGATGGCAGCTGATTGACGGCAAGTATTACTACTTCAACCAGAAGAGTGACGGCACGCTGGGGGCGATGCTGGTAAATACCACCACACCGGATGGCTACCGTGTGGGCGCGGACGGAGCATGGATGCGGTAAGCAGAGAGAAAAACAACACAAACCCGCTTGTCAGCACGAGGAAAGTGTGATATACTCTACCTTGATTATGACCATACAACGATGAAAGAGGTGTGTCAAAGTGGCTGTTGCGGAGGTTATCTTATCTGTGATATATGTAGTTCTCGGTATTTGCATTTCTGCGATTATTCTGATGCAGGAAGGCAAGACCCAGGGACTGGGCGCGCTGGCTGGTGCGTCTGACAGTTTCTGGAGCAAGAACCGTGGACGTTCCATGGAAGGTTCCCTGGAAAAGTTTACCAGATTTGGAGGCATTGTGTTCATGATTCTCGCAATCGTGATGAACATCATGCTCAAGAAGATGGGAGCATAATTCGCAAAGAAAACGAGCACTCTGGCAGATGCCAGGGTGCTTTTTTCGCTATGGTGACTCTCCGCAGGTGGAGAATCCTGCTCGCAGGATTCTATTTTCACTATGGCGACCTGCCGCGGGTGGAGAAGCTACGCCAAAAGACGGAGCAGCCTACCGTAGGAACCCCATTTAGGGGAAAACTCGCCCCCTTTCGGGGGCGGGGGAATTACATCGGAAGATGGGACAGCTTACCGCAGGAATTAGATGAAATAGGAAAGAGGTGCAAGATGGAACCGGAAGTATTTCGACAGAGAAAAGAGATGCTCACACAGCTGATGAACGATAAGGCATATGTGCCGATGAAGGCAAAGGAGATCGCTGTCTTGCTGGGGCTCTCGCAGGAACAGAAAAAAGACTTAAAAGAAGTGCTCGACAGCCTGGTGGCAGAGGGCGTAATCGGAATCTCCAAGCGGGGAAAGTACGGAAAACTGGAAGCATTCTCCATGAATGGAATCTTTACGGGAAATGCCAGAGGATTTGGCTTTGTGACCGTGGAGGGAAGAGAAGCGGACATTTTCATCCCCGAAGAGAAAGTCGGTCAGGCGTTAAACGGCGATCGGGTGCAGATCGTGGTGGAGCAGGAGAGCCAGGGCGGGATGCGCGCACAGGGCGCGGTGATCCGTGTACTGGAGCACGCCAACAAAGAAGTGGTGGGATTCTACCAGAAGAACAAGAGCTTTGGATTCGTCGTTCCGGATAACCAGCGATTGACGACCGACATCTTTATCCCGCAGGAGAAAGACATGGGGGCGATGACGGGGCACAAGGTTGTGGCAAGAATCACGGACTTTGGCGGCCAAAATAAGAAGCCGGAAGGAGAGATCGTAGAGATTCTCGGCCACGTCAACGACCCCGGCACAGACATTCTCTCGATTGTGCGCGCCTGCGGTCTGCCGGAAGCATTTCCAAACGAAGTGATGGAACAGGTGGAGCACATTCCGGACGAGGTCTACGTTCCGAATGAAACGCCTGCGCTTAGGTATTCGGCAGAATACGGCTTGGATGATCTAAAAACGCAGGAGTCCTGGGGCGGCGACCTTTCGGGGCGACTGGATCTTCGCTCCCTTTTGACGGTGACGATTGACGGTGAGGACGCAAAAGATCTGGACGATGCGGTGACGATCTGCAAGCGTGCGGACGGGACGTGGATTCTCGGCGTGCACATTGCGGATGTGAGCCACTATGTATTGGAAGGAACGCATCTTGACGAGGAGGCACTCAAGCGGGGAACGAGCGTGTATCTGGTGGATCGCGTGATTCCCATGCTGCCGCACAAGCTCTCTAACGGTATTTGCAGCTTAAATCAGGGCGAGCCGCGCCTTGCACTCAGCTGTATTATGGAGATTGACGCAAAGGGAACGATTGTCGGACACCGGATTGCGGAGACTTTGATTACCGTCGATCGGCGAATGAGCTATACGGCGGTCAACGCCGTGATCACAGAGCACGACGCACAGGTGATGGAGGAGTACCGGGAGTTTGTCGCGATGTTTGAGCAGATGAAGGAACTCTCCTTGCTTCTTCGTGGGCGCAGAAAGAGCCGTGGGGCGATTGATTTTGACTTCCCGGAGAGCAAGATTGTGCTTGATGAGAATGGAAAGCCGATTGCGATCAAGCCTTACGAGAGAAACGCGGCGACGCGCCTGATTGAGGATTTCATGCTTGCGGCAAATGAGACGGTGGCGGAGGACTACTATTGGCAGAGCCTGCCCTTCCTCTATCGAAGCCACGACAAGCCCGACCCGGAGAAGATGAAGTCGCTTGCGACCTTTATCAACAATTTCGGCCATCACATCCGTTTCCAACAGGGCGAGATTCACCCAAGACAGCTGCAAAAGCTGCTCGATGAGATCGAGGGAAGCGAGGAAGAATCGCTGCTTGCAAGACTTACGCTTCGCTCCATGAAGCAGGCAAAGTACACGACGGAGTGCAACGGTCATTTCGGACTTGCCGCCCAATTTTATACGCATTTTACATCCCCGATCCGCCGCTATCCCGATCTTCAGATTCACCGGATTATCAAGGAGAGTTTGCACGGCGGGCTGAGCGAGAGCCGTCAGGCACACTATGAGGCGATCCTTCCGGGCGTTGCGGTGCAGACTTCCGCGCTGGAGCGGCGTGCGGACGAGGCGGAGCGCGAGACGCAGAAACTCAAGAAGTGCGAGTATATGGCAAAACGTGTCGGCGAGGTGTTTGACGGCGTGATCAGCGGCGTCACGGCGCGCGGATTCTTTGTGGAGCTTCCAAACACCGTGGAAGGCATGGTGCGCGTCAACGATCTGATCGACGATTACTACATTTACAATGAGGCGACGTATTCTCTTCAGGGGGAACTGCTTCGTAAAACATACAAATTGGGCCAGACGGTTCGTGTTCGCGTACTGGAAACCGATCGTCTGACCCACAATATTTACTTTATCTTAGATCAATTTTAATTCTAAAAATGCTTTCTTTAAGCCGTCGCACTCCACGTCATCCGTGACAAAGTCTGCGGCGGCTTTTGCTTCCGGTCCCGCATTTCCCATCGCAACGCCGATCTTACAGCAGTTGAGCATGGGAACGTCGATTTTGGCGTCTCCGAAGGCGATGGTGTCCTCAATCGAAGCGCCCAGGTAGGAGAGCAGCTCATGCACGGCCTTTGCCTTGTCGATATCTTTGACGCCGAAGTCACCAAAGAGTGCCTCCTCGCCTTTTCCGCCCCAGGTTCCCACGGTGAGATCCGGGAACGCCTCTTTCGCGTCCAGATAATCCTGGTAGTTGGAGAGGATGAAACTGACCTTGTTTAAGTCGTCGCGGTAGAGCTCCCCGTCAAAGATCATGTCCGGAAAGACGGAGACGGCAGTTGCCTGGTCGGCGTCTTCCTTCCCTTTGCGTTTGGAGTAGTCGCGAAGAACAGGAACGGACTTTTCCTTGAACTGTTCGCTTGCGTAAAGCCCGCTGTTGCTCTCCAGGTAAAACTCCAGTCCGCGCCCGTGCAGCCAGTCCACAATCCGCCGACACTGGTCGGCAGTGATGGTCTGGTGGAAGACGACGTGTTCGTGATCCTCCACATAAGTGCCGTTTCCGCCGATCATGCCGTCAAGCCCGATCGCCCAGAGTTCCGGGTAGACCTCTGCCCGGCTTCTTCCGGTGCAAATGTAGACGCGATGACCGTTTGCGCGCGCCGCACGGACTGCCTCGATGGCAGAGGCAGGGATGCGGTTTTCGTAGTCAACGAGCGTGCCGTCCACATCGAGAAAGATGATTTTTCCCATTATAACTCCTCTCCGTTCGTCTCAATAACGTGCTGATACCAGCCAAAGGACTTCTTGCGGCTTCTCTTTAAGGTTCCGCTTCCGTCGTTGTTCTTATCCACATAGATGAAGCCGTAACGCTTCTTCATCTCGCCGGTCGTGAAGGATATGAGATCAATGCAGCCCCAGGGGGTGTATCCCATCAGATCCACGCCGTCAATCTCAACTGCCTTCTTCATCTCGCGGATGTGGTCACGCAGGTACTCGATGCGCTGACTGTCGTCGCAGCTTCCATCATTTTCCAGAACATCGACTGCACCAAAGCCATTCTCCACGATAAAGAGCGGTTTTTCGTAACGCTCATACAGCGTTGCCAGCGTGTAGCGCAGACCAACCGGGTCGATCGTCCAGCCCCAGTCGCTGCTCTCCAAATAGGGGTTCTCCACGGAGTAGAGCGTGCCACCGTTGGTGGAGGAGGAAATGTCGTTTTGCACGTCCGCCTTCACGGTGTTGGACATATAGTAGCTGAATCCAATGTAGTCCACGCAGCCTTCTGCGAGAACTTTTGCGTCGTTTTCCGCCATCTGGATGTGGTATTGCTTCTTCTGCCAATTCCGGAGCGTGTAGGCGGGATAGTGACCACGTACATGAACGTCGAGGAAGTGATAGCGTTCCCGCATGGATTCCATGGCGATCATGATGTCGTCCGGGTTGCAGGAATACGGATAGAAGGGAACGAAGGAGCACATACAGCCGATCTTCATCTCTGGGTTGATCTCGTGACCGAGCTTTACAACCATGGCACTTGCGACGAGTTCATGGTGGGCTGCCTGGAACATCGCCTCCTCCGGGCGGTCGTACTCCGAGAACTTCACGCCGGAACACGTCCATCCAAAGATGTCGTTGGAAGTGTTGCTCTGGTTGTTGATCTCGTTGAAGGTCATCCAATATTTTACTTTATCTTTGTAGCGGCGAAGCACGACCTCGGCGTAATGAACGAAGAAGTCGATCACCTGGCGGTTCATCCAGCCGCCGTACTCTTTTGCAAGGTGGTAGGGCATCTCAAAGTGGCTGAGCGTCACTACGGGCTGAATGTTGTACTTTAACAGCTCGTCAAAGAGATCATCGTAGAAGCGAAGACCTTCCTCGTTCGGCTCGCTCTCATCTCCGTTCGGGAAAATGCGGGTCCAGGCAATGCTGGTGCGGAAGCACTTAAATCCCATCTCGGCGAAGAGTTTGACGTCCTCTTTGTAGTGGTGGTAGAAGTCAATCGCCTCGTGGTTGGGGTAGTTTTCGCCCTCAATCACGCCGTCTGTGATGCGGCGGGGGACGCCGTTTGCCCCCGCAGTCATTACGTCCGTGACGCTTGCACCTTTTCCGCCTTCATTCCATCCGCCCTCAAGCTGGGTGGCGGCAACTGCGCCGCCCCAAAGAAAGTCTTTTGATAATACGCTCATCATGATTCTCCTTTCCAAGAAGTTAAAATCTCATCAACAGTTCTCCGGCAGAGATCTTTGTACCTTTGCGGCTGTCCGCCACCTGTGTGGTGTTGACGGCGATCACGGGAGTGACCAGCTTGTAGCCGGCATCCTGGATGGCTTTTGCGTCAAAGGTCAGGACAAGATCGCCCTTCTTGACGTGATCTCCTGCCTGTTTGTGCAGGGTAAAATGCTCTCCCTTCAACTCTACGGTGTCCAGTCCAACGTGAACGAGCAGCTCGGCTCCGTTTTCGGCGCGGAATCCAATCGCGTGCTTGGTATCGAAGATACTTGCGATCTCACCGTCAAACGGTGCGTATACATGATTGTCTGTCGGCTCGATTGCCGCTCCGTCACCCATCATGCCACTGGAGAATACCTGATCCGGTACCTCGGACATGGCGATGACATTTCCGGATAAAGGAGCAAATACCTCGGTGGAGGGCTGCTCGTTTGCCTCGATCTCATTTGCCTCTGCCTTAGCTACAACGTCCTCGGACTCCTCCTTGGGATCCTCAAATCCAACGATCTGAACGAGGATGATGGAGCCGATGATCGCGATCGCACAGCCTAAAATCTCACCGATAAATGAGGTGGGGTTGTCTGTGTTGATGGCATTGACGGAGGTCAGTAAGCTCGGAAGTCCTGCGTAAGCATAGTAGTAGGTGTTGAAGAAGCTTGCCGCAACTGCGCCGATTGCACCGGCAACACAGCCACAGACAAAGGGCTTCTTTAAGCGAAGGGTGACGCCGTAGATGGCGGGCTCGGTGATTCCGAAGATTCCGGTGACACCTGCGGAGAGGGCAACGCCCTTAAACTCTTTGTTTCTGCTCTTGATGAAGCAGCCGAATGCAGCTGCCATCTGAGCGACAACGGCGATGGTCTGGAACGCCTGGAAGGAATCTCTTCCGTACATATCAAAGTTTGCAAGACAAACTGGAGTGATGCCCCAGTGTACGCCAAAGATTACGACAACCTGCCAGATACCGCCGATAACAGCCGCTGCGATGGGCGGAGCTGCCGCAAAGAGACCGTTGTAGCCGTTTGCGATGGCAGAGGCGAGGAAGGTGGAAGCCGGGCCGATCAGGCAGATGGTAAGGGGAACCATCACGATCAGGCAGACAAAGGGAGTAACCAGGGACTTTGCCACATCGGGGACGTGCTTGTCAAGCCAATGTTCCAGGTAGGAGAGAATCCACACAAGGAACAGGGGAGGAAGCACGGAGGAGGTGTAAGTCGTCTGGGAGAGGGGGATCATCAGGAAGCGGATCTCCTCACCGCCGGCGATTCTTGCAGCCATCTCTGCCCAAGTCGGGTTGACGAGCGCGCAGCAGCACAGCACCGCAATGTAAGTATTACACTGGAAATGCTTCGACGCTGTGATTGCGATGAAGATGGGCAGGAACGTGAACGGAGTCCAGGATAAGAAGCTGAACACCTCGTAGGTTCCGGTGGTCTGGAAGGCGGGGAATGCCAGGTTGACCAGAATCAGGATTCCCTGAAGGATACCGGCAGCTGCCAGGATATAGACAAAGGGGGCAAATACTGCGGACATCGTGGCAATGACGCGGTTTAAGACGGTTCCCTTGTTTGCCTGGGAGACGTCCGTCTTCTCGTCCAGATGAAGGATCTGAGAGACTTCCTGGAATACATCGCTGACATGGGTTCCGATGACGACCTGGAACTGTCCGTTGTTCTCGACAACGGTGATGACTCCTGCCATGGCGGAGACTTTTTCTTTTGCGTCCTTTGGCGTCTGCTTTAAGACAAGGCGCAGACGGGTCGCACATCTGGTTGCGTTTGCAATATTTGCTTCTCCGCCAACTTCCCGAATAATATCTCTGGCAAGCTGTTTATAGTCACGAATCTTTGACATTGCGTTTTCTCCTTACTTTGATATATTTCCCATTTTGTAACTACCGTCGCGCGACCGGTTTTGTTTCGTATGGGCAAAGTATATCATATCTCCAAAAAACTGCAAGGAAATTGGGGACAGTTGGCGAAGTGTTGCAGCATTTCCTTGGAAAATGAAACAAACCCTGAAAAAACGTTTCAAGTGTCAAAAAATACGACTCATTTTTGTGTAAAATGCCAGTTTCTATACATCGTGCAAGAGTGCCCAGAGTTTCTTCTCCCGCCCGATCCGCTCGTAGTTGTCATTCATATGGATGTTGTCCTCGTAGTGCCCGGAGAACATCATATAAAACATCACATCAAGAATGTACTTGATGGAAGTGGAGAACATTACCGTTCCGAGTTCCTCAATCCTTGTCACGGAGGGGGCAAGAAGCACCTCATCGCCCATCATGCCGAGCGTGCGGTCTTTGCTGTTTGTCAGGATAATGGTGGGCACATGATGTTTTTTGAGCGTGCGGGCAATCTCAATCAGGCGCGCATTCTCCCCGGTGCGGCTGATGATGAAGGCAAGGTGGCGTTCTTTTCCCATCATTGCCATGAACTGCTGAGAGTTGGTTGCAATGTAGGTATTTGCGACTTTTCCGCAATAGAAGAATTGATTGCAGGCATATTGCGCCAGGTGGACGTTGACGTCGTAGACGTAAAAGTCGATGTACTCTGCCTGATTTAAGAGCTTTCCGATGCGCGCCATCTGAGCCAGAGAGAGCGCGGAGCGCGTCTCTTCCAGCACTTGCTTTTGAATCTCAAAGATTTTCGCCATGATGACGGCGACATTTTCCCGCGGAGCAATCACTGGCGTTTGATTGGAGTCGAGCGTCCCGGAGCGCAGGTCGCTGAGCAGGCGCAGTTTGAACTCCTGATAGCCCTCACATCCGAGCTTTTTGCAAAAGCGGGTCACGGAGGCGGCGCTGGTAAAGGTCGCTGCGCCGAGGTCTCTGGAGCTGAAACGGCTCATCTGTTCCGGATGCGCCAGAATATAGTCGCGAATGTCCTTCTCACGGTCTGTCAGCTGGTCGTTTTTTTGCATTTCCCGAATAATTCCCATATCTATCACCTCATATTTCGATACGTCTATTATAGCGGATGTGCGGATTCTTGGAAAGGAAAATTCTCCTTGCGGCATTTTGCGGGGTGTAGTATGATGAAGGAAACGGTTTGAGAAGAGAGGTGTTTATCATTTCCAAGGAGAGTATTAAATTGGTGGCAAACAACAAGAAAGCCTACCATGATTATTTTATTGATGAAAAGTATGAGACGGGAATCGAGCTGTTCGGAACGGAAGTAAAGTCGATTCGTATGGGAAAATGCAGCGTCAAAGAGGCGTTTGTCAAGATTGACAAGGGCGAGGTGTATGTCTATGGAATGCACATCAGCCCTTACGAGAAGGGCAATATCTTCAACAAAGACCCGCTGCGGACGAGAAAACTCCTGATGCACAAGCGTGAGATCATGAAATTGAACGGAAAGATCGCGCAAAAGGGATACACGCTCGTTCCCTTACAGGTCTATTTCAAGGGAAGTCTTGTAAAGGTGGAGATCGGCCTTGCCAGAGGTAAAAAGCTCTACGATAAGCGCGCCGACATCGCCAAGAAAGACCAGAGAAGAGAGCTGGAGAAGGACTTTAAGGTGAAGAATTTGTACTAAGAACGTCCCCGTATTTCGCACCAAAAGGCGATGTGCGGGGATTTTTTGAACTGCTGGTACAGTGACTAATGAGAAAATAAAAAAAGTAGAAAAATTTATATCCGCAGAGTCTTGCCTAGTTCCAAAGAATCGCGTATAATAGAAGTAGGAAAGCGAACGTCATTTCGCTGGTGTGGCTGACACCTAAAATCCGAAAATTGTGCGAGGCTCAGGACTCGAAGGTTGGCAGGCAACAGAAAAACCTGATAGCTGTGCAGTAGAACAGAGTATTCTGGATGGAACTGAAAGTTGGCGGACAACAGAAAAATCAGTCGCTAAGGGAGACGGAACAGCACCACGGTGTTGTCGGAGCTCCCTTTTTTGTTGACATATTTCCACCGCAGACGTACAATTCTTTTGTATCGAGGAGGAAATGCTGAATGGAAAAGAGGAAGAAAAAGTGGACTTAGCGTTGATAACTGCAAAACAAGTATTGATCTTGTTCTTTCTGATCTTTGCGGGGTATCTGGTTGCCAGAACCGGGGTGATTCAGCTGGAGGCAAAGAAAGCGTTTTCCGATCTTTTGCTGTATCTGGTTGCTCCCTTGATGGTAATTCACTCGTACATGACAGAGTTTGATCCGTCGGTATTTTCCAATCTCATGCTGTCATTTGGACTGAGTGCGGTTTTGCTATTGCTGGGACTTGCGATCACGATGCTTCTCACGGCAAAAATGCAGGGGAGACACCGCGCGATTTTGCGCTTTGCCTGCATTTTCTCAAACGCCGCCTACATGGGATTTCCGCTCATCGAGGCACTGTTTGGGCAGGAAGGGCTTTTGTATGCGAGCGCGTTTGTGACCGTGTTCAACATTTTGCTGTGGACGAGCGGATATCGGATGGTCAGCGACCAGGCGCAGGATCGCAACATCATAAAGACTATCTGCACCACGCCGGTACTGATTGCCGTGGTTTTGGGACTTGCAATCTACCTGGGACGCGTTCCCGTTCCGGAACTTGTCAAACAGCCGCTCGCATTGATTGCGAATATGAACACACCGCTTTCCATGATTATCACAGGCATGATGATTGCGGGAAGCGATATGAAAAAGCTCTTGAAGAATCCAAATCTGGGAATCTTGATTGTGATTCGGATGCTGGTGATTCCCGTGGTTTGCTTTGGAATCTTTGCACTTTTGGGAATCCACGGAATGGCTGCCGAGGTTGTGGTACTCTTGGAAGCCTGCCCAAGTGCTGCGATTACGTCCGTGTTTGCCGTGCAATACCACCACGACGAAGAGTTAGCTGCCGGAGCGGTCGTATTTACCACACTTTTGAGCATTGTGACGCTGCCGCTGTGCGCGTTTTTGCTGACGATGATGATGTAGGGGAGAAGAAGAGATGAAGGAACGAGATGGGGGAGCAATGGACTTGACGTGCGGAAGTCCAATTTGGAAAATATTGGTATTTTCTATCCCTTTGGTGCTGGGGACGCTGTTTCAACAGCTGTACAGCTTTGCGGATACGGTGATGGTCGGTCGCCTGATCGGAAGCAACGCATTGGCTGCGGTAGGAAGCAGCTATTCCTTACAATTTCTTACTCTGGGATTTGTCCAGGGATCGTGCGTGGGCTTTGGAATCTTGCTGGCGCAGGCAGTCGGAGCGAAAAATTCCGATGAGTTTAAGCAATATTTCTGGAACGGAACGTGGATCTGCGTCGCGATGGGAGCGGTGCTGACGGCTGTGATGGTTGTCCTGACTGAGCCGATGCTTCGCCTGATTCACACGCCGCAAGAGATCTTTGCAGACGCCGCCGCATACAGCCGCGTCATTTTCCTGGGAATCCCGGCGACGATTCTCTATAACTTTTGTGCGGGCGCGCTGCGCGCTGCGGGGGATTCCCAGCGGCCGTTCTATTTTCTATTATTTTCCAGTTTGCTCAATATCGTGCTCGACTGGGTGTTGATCGTCCCGATTCCTCTGGGGGTTTCGGGCGCGGCGATTGCTACTGTCTTTAGTCAGCTCGTCAGCGGCGCGCTCAATCTGTGGTGGATGGTGCGAAAGACGACACTATTAAATAGAAGCAAGGGCTTTCGCGGACTGCGAAAAACACACGCATTGGCACTGTGTCGCGTTGGATTTCCGATGGGATTTGAGTACTCGGTTTCCGCCATTGGCGCGGTGGTGATGCAGGGGGCGATCAATGAACTTGGAACGGCGGCAGTGGCAGGCCAGACAGCCGGGGAGAAGATCCGCCAGATGTTTACGCTTCCGATGGAGTCGGTCGGCATGGGAATGGCAACGTACACCGGGCAGAACGACGGAGCAAATCGCCCGGATCGAATCAAAAGCGGAATCGGTGCGGGAATCGTGATTCAGCTCGTCTATTGCGTGTTTGCTTGGATTGCGATCTTTTTTGGAAAGGGATTTTTCACGCGGATCGTTCTTGGGGCAGATGCCGGGGAGACTGCGGCGTATTCCGTGCAATACCTGGCGATCATCAGCACCTTGTTCTTGATTCACGGCACGTTGATGATTATGCGAAACACGCTTCAGGGCATGGGATACAGTTTTCATGCGGTTTTAAGCGGTGTGGGCGAGCTGATTGGAAGGACGCTTGGCGGATACCTTGCGGTGAGCAGCCTTGGATTTGTCGGCATCTGCTTTGCAAACCCGCTTGCTTGGGGATTCGCACTTTTGTATTGCACGGTGATGACGGTGCATTTTCTCAAAAAACGCCTCACATGGGAAACGTCTCACACCGCCTCGTAGATGGACACACCACTTGCATTTGCCCCAAAATCGCGCTAAAATGCAGGGGAGATAACGAGGAGGAATGAGAAAATGATTTCTTTGATATTGGCGCAGCAGATTGCGGTGCTCGTTTTGATGATGCTGTGCGGTTTGCTGGTGGTGCGTGCGGGGCTGATTCGATCAGAAGACAGCCGTGTGATCTCCGTGCTTTGCGTGTACATTATTCTGCCATGCGTGATGCTTCATTCGTTTCAGATTACATATTCCGATGAGATTCGCGACGGATTTTTCCTGGCCCTTGCGGCTGCGGTGGCAGTTCACGTCCTGCTTTTGATTTTGGTGGGAATCCTTGGCAAATTCCTGCATTTTGACCGTGTGGAACAGATGTCGCTTCTTTACTCAAACGCAGGAAATCTCGTGATTCCGCTGGTGAGTGCCGTTCTCGGACAGGAGTGGGTGATCTATGCGAGCGCCTTTTTGTGCGTGCAAGTTCTGCTTTTATGGACGCACGGTCAGTCTTTGATGGAACAGCGCGCAAAGTTCAACTGGAAAAAGATTGTCACGAACTTAAACTTGATTGCGGCTGTGCTTGGAATGGTGTTCTTTTTTGGAAAGATTCAGCTGCCCCAGATTATTGGCAGTGCGGTCGGAAACCTTGCTGCCACCGTTGGTCCGATCAGTATGCTGATGCTCGGAATGACGATGGCGGATACGGACTGGAAGGGACTGTTTTCCAGCAGCAGAATTTATGCGATTGTGCTCTTGAAAATGCTTGTCATTCCGGGCATTGTGCTCTTCTTTTTGAAGTATTCGCCGCTTGCAAACCTCTCAGAGAGCGGGCAAAGGATTCTCTTGATTACGCTGATGGCTGTGATCACGCCGTCCGCGACAACTGTAGTTCAGCTGGCGCAGCTTTACCGCCAGAAACCGGAATATGCCAGCGCGATCAACATTGTGACGACGCTGGTGAGTATTGTAACCATGCCGCTCTTGGTGAGTGTTTATTTGTGGTGAGTGGTATGATGTAAAAGACGAATTTAGGAGGAAAAAATGAAAAAATATTTGGAATATATTTTGGAACAGGTAAAGGCGTTGCTCTCGATTGACAGTCCATCCGGTTACACGAAAAACGTGACTGATTATTTGCTGGACGAGCTTGCAAGAATCGGCGTGAAGGCAGAGCGCACCATAAAGGGCGGCGTTCTGGCTGATCTTGGGGGAATAGACGGCGAGAATGCGATTCTCTTTGAGGCACATTGCGACACGCTCGGTGCGATGGTTCACCAAATCAAGGGCGACGGAAGACTGAAACTTACACCGATCGGCGGAATGCGCCCGGAGAATGCGGAGGCGGAGAACTGCCGGATTGTGACAAGAGACGGGCAGGTGTACGAGGGAACGTGCCAGCTGCACAATGCGTCCGTTCACGTCAACGACAACTACGCGCAGGCGAGAAGCTGGGATACGGTCGAGGTGGTGATTGACGAGCCCGTTTCCTCAAAAGAGGATGTGCGCGCGCTTGGAATCATGAACGGCGACTATGTGTGTTTTGAGCCGAGAACGCGCGTGACCGAGAGCGGATACATCAAGAGCCGATTCCTCGATGACAAACTCTCCTCCGCGATTCTTCTGGGATATGCCAAGTACTTAAAAGACGAGAAGATTACGCCAAAGCGTAAAATCTATGTGCATTTTACAACGTTTGAGGAAGTCGGACACGGTGGAAGCGGAACCTGTCCAAAGGGCGTGACTGAGGCATGGTCTGTGGACATGGGCTGCGTGGGAGACGGACTGGAGTGCACGGAGCACCAGGTTTCCATCTGCGCCAAGGACAGCGGCGGTCCTTACAACTACGAGATCACAACGCGCATGATTCAGGTTGCAAAAGAGTGTGAGATTGACTTTGCTGTGGACATTTACCCGCATTATGGCTCAGACGTGGAGGCAACCTTAAAAGCCGGAAACGACATCCGCCACGGTCTCATCGGCCCGGGCGTCTACGCCAGCCACGGCTACGAGCGTTCCCACAAAGACGGCGTGAAGAATACGTTTTATCTGATTTGCGAATATGTGGAGGCGGAATAATTGAACGTTGGGGTTCAGGTTTCGAGTTTTCGTCCGATCTTAAATGACGAGGCGCAGGTGCGATACGCATTTGAGCGGATGAGGGCGATGGGGTGTGACACGGTGCAATTACAATGGATTGACTTTTCCGTTGCACCGGAGACGATTGTCTCAATTATGGAAGAAAATGGGATTACTTCCGTCTCGACGCAGGACTTCTACGAGGTGGTTCGGGAGCGAGAGGAATATTTTACGCAGTTGAATCACTTGAGCGGGAGTGAGTGGGTCTGCGTGAGCGGCGTTCCCAAAGAGTATCTGAGCAGGGAAGGACTTGCACAGTTTGCGCGGGATCTGGAAGCATTTTCCAAAAAACTGAAAAAAGAAGGATTAAAACTCTGCTTTCATCCGAGGTGTCAGGAGTTTGAATGCGTGGAAGGCGTGGAGCCGGTATCATTTTTGATGAAAGAGCTGCAAGAAGAGCTCGCTCTGTGTCTGGATCTCTACCATGTGTGCCGCGCGGGGCGTTCGATGGCGGAGGAGATTCAAAAATATGCGGGAAAGGTTTGCATGGTGCATTTTAAGGATTATCTGGAAAATGAATCCGGCGAGACGCTTGTGCCTGCGGGGCAGGGAAAGATCGACTGGACAGAAGCGATTCGCGCCTGCTTAAAGACGAACGTCCCGTATGCGTTTGTCGAGCAGGAACGATGGGAGCGGGATGCCTTTACTTGCATTGAGGAGGCATTTTCCTGGCTAAACGGGCAGATTTGTGCCCAAACATAAAGGAGGACAAGAAAATGGATATGAAAGAATGTGTGAGAACACGCAGAAGTGTGCGTAACTTTGCGAAGCGGCCGGTTGAGCAGGAGACGCTGCGCCAGATTGTGGAGCTTGCGGCATTCGCGCCAAGCTGGAAAAATTCTCAGACTGCCCGTTACATTGCGGTGTTTGACGCAGAAAAAAAGCATCGCCTGGCAACAGAGTGCACGACATTTGCCCAGAATGCACACATCATGGAGGCAGCACCGCTTGTCGTGGCGTTGGTTACGGTGGACAATCGCTCCGGATATGAGCGTGACGGATCCTTTTCCACTTCAAAAGGCACGCATTGGCAGTCCTTTGACGCCGGAATCGCGGCACAGACCTTCTGTCTGGCGGCGCACGAGGCGGGGCTTGGAAGCGTGATTATGGGATTGTTTGACGAGGAAAAGGCAGCACAGGTTTTGGCGCTTCCAAAGGGAATGAGCGCCTCCGCGCTGATCGCAGTCGGATACCCGGCAGAGGAGCCGAAAGCACCGGCAAGAAAATCCGTGGACGATCTGCTGCACATCTTATAAGAAAGAAAAGCTGCTTTCCAAAAACTGGAAAAGCAGCTTTTTCTCGCTCATCTATGCCCGGCCCAGCTTCTTGTCAGAATGCTCTTTGTAGCCGATGTTGTTGTTTCCAAAGCAGTGCTCGTATGGGATTCCGGTCAGGTCTTCGAGAACCTTCTTCACTGCGGGATCTACATCCTTCATTGCGCCGCCTGCATGGATTCTTGCAAGCTCGTCGATGACGATTTTGTGCGTCTGATGGTTTAACTTCATGCGGCTGGAGAAGTAGATTCCAAGCAGAGCCATGCCGCAGACGCCAACGATCAGAACGCCGACAATCGCGTTGACCGCGGAAGCGGGCTGTGTGGACGCGCCGGATACGAATCCGAAGTGGGCCAGAACCATGCCGAGGATGGTCACGATGCTGGCACGCAAGAGTTTTCCAGCCATGGTCATCGCGCCGGCGTAAACGCCTTCTCTGCGGCGGTTGGTGACGACCTCATCCACATCCGCCATAAACGTGTAGGCAGTCCAGGGAATGTAGTAAACGCCGCCTGTTCCAAGACCAAAGACGATGGTGATTGCGATCACCAGACCGGTCAGGTGGTGGAAATGCAGCAGGTAGGAGCCAACGTATCCGAGAACCGCCACGATTACGATGCACAGAGCCTGGATGTAGGGCTTTGCAAAGCCTTTCTTTGCCACGATGCCGATAAAGACCATGGTGGACAGCAGCTGCAAGATACTGTTCATGCTGTTCATCTCAGAGACGAAAGTGGAAGGACGCTGTAAGACGAAGACGACAAAGTAAGTGAACGTTGCGGTGAACAGCCACTCTGCGCCGAATCCGAACAGATACATTCCAAGGTGTGTGCGAAACGTCTTGACCCGCAGTGTGGAGAGAATATCAATGTAGAGCTTTCTGAGTCCCTCAAATACGCTGGGAATATTTTCTTCTGTAACTTCTTCTGGAGAACGCTCCCAGGTATTAAAATAGAGGAAGGTCAGGGAAACCAGCATGATCACACAGTAGACAACTCCGGTGCAGAAGAACGGAAGTGGGGATTCTTTTCCATAGATTCCGATGAACAGACCGGGGATTGCCGCGCCAAGGAAGTTTGCGATCTTTCCAAACATTGCCTTGGAACCGGTCAAAAACGTGCGCTGGTTAAAGTCGGAGGTCATCTCAACAGGCAGCGTGTCGTAGGGGATCATGACGCTGGTGTAGGTGATCTCAAACAGAATATAAGTTGTCAGGTAATAGAAAAAGCCCATGTGCTGTACCCAGAGTAAGGGATAGAGCAGCATCAGAGGGATTCCGGTCATCAGGAAAAATCTGCGGCGACCGAATTTGCGACCCAGTTTTGTCTTGTAAAAGCTGTCGGTGATAAAGCCCATCACGGGGTTGAGGATCACATCCAGATACGTTGCCAGGGAGAAAATCATGGTTGCCTGGACGACGGAAAGTCCGCAGAAGGATGTGTAAAAGTACAGAAGCCATGCACCGCTGATGGCGAGTGCGCCGCTTCCCAACAGGTTGCCGCTGCCGTAAGCCATCTGGGTAATCCAGGTGATCTTTCGGGCGGCTTTTGGTTGTTGTGCTGTGTTCATTGTGTGCCTCCTAGATCGTGTGTATACCCCAAAACATTAAGCCCAATAAAATTGTAAGTACTTACAATTTGAATACCAACGGCATTGAGTGTACTACATTGATAGGAAAATGTCAATTATTTTCTTGTTTCATAGAAAATTGCATCCTATGAAACAAAGAACGCTCCGCCGCAGGCGTCTATTTTTTTAGCTCCTCCAACAACTCACGCACCTCTTGCCCCTGCCGCAGAATCTCGGCGGCTTCGGGGACTTCGATGTTGTGGATGAGGACGTTTCGCTTTTTTCGCAGGTCGGCGATGCGGTTGATGCAATCTTTATCCAGGACGTTTTGACGTTTGAGCGTATTGATGTTGAAGGAGACACACTCGCCTTTTGTGGAATTTTTGCAGGAAGCGCGGTTTAAGAGGCGTTCCAGAGGAACCCATTGGCTGAAAAAGTACTGGGTTGCCTCTTTTGTCTGGGCGGAGGCAGTGTCGGAGCGCAGTTCCAGATAGACGCCGTACCGTTTTTCATTGCCGGTGATGATCTGGTCAATGATCTGCTGGGAAATGTTGCGGCGGTCTTTCTCAAACTTGACGGCTTTTAAGACCGGCTGGATCTCCCGCACCGTGTTCATATTCAGGCGGCTGATCAGACGAAAGAGCAGCTCAATATTGCCCATACGAAGCTCGATGTCGGCGGGCTTAAAGTTGTGGCTCAGATAGTTGTAGAGGTAAGAGGCAAGCTCATATTGGCTGGAAAATGCGGCATTCTTGCTGCGGATTCGTTCATTTCCGGCGTCTTGCAGGCGTTCGAGCGCGATCTCGCCGGCAAGCACCAGCCCGTTTAACTCGTCAAGAATGGCAAACTCCTCCTCGGAGAGCGTTCCCTGAAGCGGCTTATAGATCAGATCGTGCTCCACCTCGGACCAGGCGTGCATGAGAACAGAAGCGACCTGCACCTCGATTCGTGCCTGTGCGTATTTTTTCTGCTTTTCCGTCAAAGTTTCCTCGCGCATATGGATGCGGTAGTGGTTTGCCCAATAGCCGGAGAATCGCTTGT